>Ga0075114_10000834_pt1 | contig 17829 bp, 14 predicted proteins | sample AntAceMetag02UKM_FD_69784 | JGI IMG/M metagenome (GOLD analysis project Ga0075114, IMG submission 69784) | Saline lake microbial communities from Ace Lake, Antarctica - Antarctic Ace Lake Metagenome 02UKM | ecosystem: Environmental > Aquatic > Non-marine Saline and Alkaline > Saline | place... | reverse complement strand
ATAAATGCGATTGCTCTATTGAAAGAGCAAGGAGCATTGAAATCCGGGCGTGTTTGTGGTATCATTGCTGTACAGGCAACTGAGTACAGATACTGTTAAGGGGGCTCTTCGTGCCGAAGGGATATGCTAGCCGCATTCTGAGAGTCAATCTAACAGAGAACAGATTGGAGATCGAGGAACCACCCGATAGCTTCTACCGCCGCTACGTTGGCGGAAACGGCTTCATTGGCTACTACCTGCTGCGAGAAATGCCCCGAGGAGCAGATCCCCTTGGGCCAGACAACTTGCTCATCTTTGCTGCTGGTCCCATCACGGGGGTTCCAGTCGCGGGTGCCGGACGCCATGCAGTCGGCGGCAAGTCGCCTCTGACTGGAGGATACGGTGAGGCAGACGTGGGAGGCTTCTTCGGTGCCGAAATGAAACACGCTGGGTTCGATGCTATCCTGATCAAGGGCAAGGCCCAAGAGTCTGTCTATCTCTGGGTGCACGATGGAGAAGCCGAGATCCGTTCGGCAGACCATCTTTGGGGCATGAGCACGCTGGACTGCCAAGAGGCCATACAGGCTGAACTGGGCGATCATCGAGCCCGCATAGCGGCCATCGGGCCTGGTGGGGAGAAGCTGGTGCGCTACGCTTGTGTGATACACGATCTCAAGCACGCAGCCGGGCGCACGGGCATGGGGGCTGTGATGGGCTCCAAGAACCTCAAAGCCGTTGCGATCCGCGGGAAAGCCGCCATCGCTGTCGCCGATCCGGAAGCTGTCAAGGGCCTGGGCAAGTGGATGGCGCAGCACTGGAAAGAGAACTCCTGGAGTCTGAGCCTGCACGACACCGGTACCAGTGGCGGCGTTGAGGACCTTGACGCCATCGGGGCCTTACCAACGAGGAACTTCCAGGATGGTCAATTTGAAGGCGCGGCCAAGATTAGCGGCACTACTATGCGTGACACCATCCTCGTTGACAGGGCAGGATGCTACGCCTGCCCCATCCGTTGTAAACGGGTCGTGGAGGTCAACGATCAGGATTACCAGGTTGATCGGGAATATGGTGGCCCTGAGTACGAGACAATCGCCGCATTCGGCTCCAACTGCGGCGTGGACGACCTTCGAGCGATAAGCAAGGCAAATGAGATCTGCCAGGCCTATGGCCTCGATACCATCTCCACTGGCGTGGCCGTGTCCTTCGCCATGGAGTGTTTTGAGGAAGGCATTCTGACGACCGAGGATACCGGCGGGTTGGAATTGCGTTTCGGCAATGCAGAGGCCATGGTTGAGATCGTGCGGCAGATCGGAGAACGCGAGGGCCTGGGCGACCTTCTCGCGGAGGGGCCGCAGCGTGCTGCGGCCAGGATTGGACGTGGAGCCGATCGTTTCGTGCTGGCCGTCAAAGGCCAACCCTTCCCCATGCATGAGTGCCGCACCCGTCACGGACAGGCTCTGGGATACGCTGTGTCGCCCACCGGCGCTGATCACATGCACAACATCTGGGATGGGGTGCTTGACAGAGAGGTGTTGGGCGAGGATCTTCAGTCTCTGGGCATCTATCGCCCCGTGTCTCAGACCGAGCTCAACGCCGACAAGGTACGAGCCTACACTTTAATCACCAACTGGAGATGGTTGGACAATCATCTGGGGATGTGTATGTTCGTTCCCTGGACGCGCGATCAGAAGATAGATCTCATCAGGGCGATCACGGGCTGGCAAACGAACGTGTGGGAACAGCTCAAAGCAGCGGAGCGAGGGGTCACAATAGCGCGTGTCTTTAACTTGCGCGAAGGCCTCACTCGTGCCGATGACGTCCTGCCACCACGTATGCGGACCACTTTTGTCAGCGGCACGGTCAACGAGAAGCCCATCGACCCCAGCGTCTTGGAGGAGAGTCTGACCACCTTCTACGGTATGATGGGATGGGATCCTCAGACGGGTGTGCCTACGCTGGCCAAGCTACAGGAGCTGGACATCGAGTGGGCCAATGAACACCTGTTGGAGGCATCAGCCTAAAGCGGTTCTCGGTCAAATCCATGCTATGAGGTATGCACCTCATGATTCCCTTAGTGGCGTTCTTGACGCATCGATCGCCCTCCGAGGCTGTGCTTTGGTCAAGTCGCGCTCTCGCTAGCCAGATGTGGGTTAAGTCAAGACTGTCTGGGACGCAGACCTCGGATTTCCGCAGCGACGGCTACAGACAGCACACGAGGGAGTAATAGTCCGCCGCGCTAGCGCTGTGGTGGATCAACCCAGACAGGCGACGACCACGCTCGTTCGCCATCAGCCCGGATAATGCGGACGTAGTAGTACGTGGGTTCGGTCAGCTTGTCATTGTCCTCCAGTTCAAAAGAGAGCTCCCTTGATCCACAGCCTGGGATGGTCCAACGTACACAGCCGCTACTCACTATCTCCGCGCAATCTACGATGGTCGTTCCTATCACGGTTCCTTCAATGCATCTTCTGGCGGACGGATCGTCCACTGTGATTTCCTGGCCCATAGTGTGTCCGTTCACTTTGAAGTCGAGTACAATACGCGGGCCGCTGGTAGCATAACAGTCGCGCTGGTAGAGTGCGTCGAAGATAGCCTCACGAGTCAGTTTCGGGGCATAGACAGCGACAAGGCCACTATTCGGGTAACGCAGGTTGCGCCCTCCCTGGACGTGCAGGCTCCCGGGCATTGCTGTATGGTCGTCGCTGCCAGCCGTAAACCCCAGCCGGTAACCTTTGTCCAGAGCATCGCGGACGGCGTGGCCTTCGGCGGAGTTATGCAGGGGCCGAAACGTGGGAGGGACTTCCTCCGAACACCCCCACTTGCTATATATCTCAGCCAATCGTATGAGCTGGGGTTCACTCACCGACCAGGCGACGGTCAGCGAAGGAGCCGGCACACCCGCTGCGCTCTTACAAGCTACGGGATGATGGGGAATGACCAACACTGGGCGTCCCAGGTCCCGCAATGCCTCGAGTAGCTTCTTCAGCGAGTTTGTTGCGGGGTTACTGTAGGCCAAGAGTGGCCCGTCAGTGTCCCGGTAGTAGACATTGTGATGGCCACTGATTGCTTCTTTGCTCGCAGCGGTCCACTCATAGCCCAACAACGTGACGAAGCGCCCAGGATCGTAGTAGCGCTGGGCAGCTTCCCGGACAAGTGGCCACATTTCAGGTGCTAGGCTGTAGCCATAGAAGTGGGACTCGTGGTCGGTAGCGCTGGCGAAGTCCAGCCGCTGGACGTCGCGAGCATAGGTATACAGGTCATCCAAGCTGCCCATCCCGTCAGAGAGTGTGGTGTGGCAGTGGATATCACCGAAGAAGATGCGCTGCGAGGAATCAGGTAACCGAGGGGCAGGATTGGAATCTGCCTCCAGGCTCAACTGTGGTACATCCACGTGACAGACTAGAGGATGAGCAGCGGTGACAGGCAAGCGGGCTTCAGTGCTGGCTGCGTGCTTGTCGAGAGTGATTTCTAGCGACCCAAGCGTAGGTGTTGTTAGGCGTGCAGTCGCAGTAGCTGGTGCCGGGTTGTTGAACTCGTCCCATAGGTTGACGAACAGAGGGATCTTCACCTCGCTGTCCGAGGGTCCTAATATGGCGGTGAGACGTTTCGGAGGGCCTGCGGCGCACCTCAACGCGTGATCTTCGTGGATGACATAAAATAGACCGTCTCCCGTCACATCTTCGTAGACCCTCAGGCGATAGCTGAACACAAATGGCCCGAGCTTCCATTTACCGCGTGTCCCGAAAGTGATCGTCACTGTGGTACCGGGGGCAACTGACTCCTGCGCCCGGCAGGTCACGACCTGCCCGTCCTGACAGCGAGGCAGCCAGTGGTGTTCTACTGCAAACTGCACATTCCCAGGGCAGGAGATAGAGATGTCGTGTTCGGGCTCTTCAGGCCGCATCTTGCTGCTGTCGGCGAAATGATCACTGTCCATCCAGATCAACTTGAGCGCCCCGCCGGCCTCTAGCCCCTTGGGCCCCAGGTCGACCTCCACTACCCATGGACCAGCTGTGCCTGCCCGGCATACCTCTGGGTTCAAACGTACTCTTGGTTTGATCATCTATTGTCCTCTCCACGTGATCAGAACGACTCCCTGCCGAAAGGCTTTCAGGTTGAAATTTCCTCAGCACGAGCCTCCTTCGTGCCACCGCCGACTCTGGGGTTGTTAGATCTGGGCCGCAGGGATGGGTCGCCAAGGAAGCTTTGCCGAGATAACCGTCAATCCCGGTAGGGGGTGTAATCCTCTGGACGGGCAGGTTCTCTCTTGGCAATCAGATTCTTGATCCATTCCGTCAAAGGGTCATCGACCTTCTCTGCCCAATGGATCAAACGAGAGCGCATGTGCGCCACTTCGGCCCCATAAGCTTCATCATTGATCAGATTTCGCATTTCGCAGGGGTCTTGTTCAAGATCGTAGAACTCGTCTATCTCAGGAGCGTTGAAGACGTACTTATACCTACCGTCGACGACCATTCGCGATTCGTAGAGGAAATGATGTCCATTCCACACGCACATCACATCTTCCTCCCACTCCAGCGGTCTTTCCCCGGTGAGCAGGGGGCGGAGACTTCGCCCATCCATGGGCGTTTCAGCCCCAATACCGGCCAGCTCAAGCAGGGTCGGGGAGATGTCCATGTTCGTAATGGGTTGCCCTACGACCTTCGGACTTTCAATGTCCGGAAAGCGGGCAATGAATGGGATGTGGTATGCTTCCTGGTACATCATGCAGTCCTTGTCATGTATGCCGCCATGTGCCCCCGTGTAGTCACCGTGATCGGCGGTGAACAAGACCACAGTCTCGGTATCCAAGTCCAACTCTTGCAGCGCCTCGAGTATTCTCCCGATTTGCGCATCGATCATGGTCACAAAGCCGAAGTACTTCGCAGCCCAAGCGGCGCACTCTTCCCAGGTCCGTAGCTTTCCACCCGTGCCGACGAAAGCGTCTCTGTATCGCCGGTGGGCGTTCGGCTTGCCCTCGAAGCTCTCGTAGAAGTTGCCCCACGGGGGAATGTCATCTGGGTCATACATCGAAGCGTAGGGCTCGGTGGGCAGATAGGGGGCATGTGGTCCCCAGAAATTACAGAAGACCAAGAAGGGTTTGCCCGCTTCCTTGTACTGTTCTAACATGCGTATCGTTTTGTCTGCAAGAAAGTATGGAATGGAAGCCTCCACTGGGCCGGTTCTGCTGCCTGCCAGCAAGACGTTGGAGTGCCAGCCGGTGCCGAGTGGAATGATCTCTCCTGGCTCAAGGTGGTTTTGCCTCAGGTAGTCCTGGTACTCTCGAGTCTTCGCGCAATTCCCGTAGCCTGGGACGTTCATACCTTCAAACCCGAAATCCCTTGGGAGTTTCTCCGATCCGCAGTGCCATTTGCCGACGAAGCCGCAGTTGTATCCCTCCTCTCTAAAGTACTGTGAAACCAGTTTCACGTCGTCAGCGAACTCGATCTCATTTCGAACCTGACCGTGTCGATGTGGATAGACCCCCGTGTAGATGGATGATCGTGCCGGGCTGCATAGGGCGCAAACCGTATAGGCATTATCGAATCTGACGCCGGACTCGGCCAACCTATCAAGAAAGGGCGTCCTGCATATTTGGCTACCATAAGCACCGATTGTGTCTCTGCGTTGCTGGTCGGTGACGATAACTAGGAAGTTCCTATTAGGCATGTTGTCCTCCTTATTGAGACGACGTAATATGATGGTTCCCCTCACGCCCGCCTGGCACGTCTTGGCACAGAGATGTCGCTTTGCATGACTTTGTGCCGTAGCCAGAGATGCAGCTCGTCACGTAGATCCGGATGCCCCCAGCCACTCCACACGTTGTTGCTTCACTAGGAATCCCCCCCCCATTCATTGGTTCTCTGCCCGGCAGCAAGGTCCCTGTTCTTGGCCTGCTTCACGAACTATCACCAGTACAGAGCCGCAGCTCCCACCACACCGGCCAGGTTGCCGAGCTCAGCAGCCTTGATGGGCGTACCTGCGAAGTTGAGCATACTGAACTCCTCGACCGTCCGGCGTACCGGGTCCAGGAACACGTCGCCCTGTTCGGCCACACCACCACCAACGACAACGACATCAGGGTCAAACACGTGTAGAAGAGTGGCGATGGCGACGCCCAGGGCGTACGCTGCGTCGCGAACCGTTTCCTTGGCCAGAGAATCCCCGTGTCTTGCCGCCTCGAAGATCATCGGGCTGGTTACGGCGTCAATGTTGCCCTGCGCGAGGTCAAGAGCCTCGCTCTTGCGCCCAGACCGAAGGGCCTCCCGTGCTGCGCTGGTCATGGCGGCCCCAGAAGCGTAGCGCTCGACACAGCCTACCACTCCGGAAGGGCAGCGTGGACCGTGCATGTCTACAGATACGAACCCCAAGTGCCCTGCTAGGCCCGAGGCACCATGGAGCAACTTGCCGTTCAGCACGATGCCGCCGCCCACACCAGTTCCAATTGTCAGGCATATCATACAGTCCGTTCCGCGCCCTGCGCCGAAAAGGTACTCGCCCCATGCTGCTACCTTGGAGTCGTTGTCCACTCGGACAGGCAGAACGTTCAGCAACTCCTGCTCGGCCAGCCGCCGGAAGGGTACTGTCTCCCAGTGCTGGTGCCGAGGGCCGTTTGTGCCGACGATCTCTCCCTGGCGGTTTACCTGTCCGCCGACTCCAATACCCAACCCGTCCAGCGAAACCGCGGATGCTTCTGGAGAAGCAAGCACCTCCCTGACTAGGCTAGCTAATTGGTGCACGCTACTCCCAGCCCCCTGACTTCCATTCTGGACTGCCCTTCCGCGAAGCAACCTAAGAATCTTTCCGTCATCGCGCACCAAACCCACCCGGAGGTTCGTTGAGCCAAGGTCTACGCCGATTGCGCACTTGGCGATCTTGTCGAGACTTGGCGACTCGCTCTTGGACCGTCTCCTATTGGCACTCACTGTCAAAAATTCACCTCCCGGAACCTCTTGCAGCTTTGCATAGACACTGCGACAGAGCTAGTGACCCGACTCCTGACAGGTCTCGCCTCCCTCTGGAAGCCGTTCGCAACGCAGCCCCCGCGAGGATCGTCCCCGAGCAAGCTGGGCGTCAGAGATCTACATGGTTGTCCGGACCCTGGGACTGGCAGCTACGTAGCGCTCGGTGATCACCCAAGGCCGGGTCACAGCCGAGCCAATCACGACGGCGTGAACTCCCGCCTCGAAAGCTCTCTCCACGTCCGCGGGATCCCAATAGCGCCCCTCTGCAATGACCGGTATGCTCAGCGTCTCAATCATCTCGTTTAGCAACTTGAGATTGGGCTCATAGGACCCGAGATAGGGTGGGAAAGCTAAGGTGGTTGCGGCCACGTCGGCACCGGCCTCCTGTGCTCGCAGTGCCTGATCCAAGTTGGCGCAATCCGCCATGAAGGGGATGCCTACCTGGGCACGGATGTTCTTGATCAAGGTCACTGCGTCAACCCCCCCCGGTCGGGGCCTATCTGTGACGTCGGCGGCGATTATGTCGGCGCCCGCATCTTTCAGAAGCCGCGCATCCTCCAGCGTGGGGGTTATGATGTGGCCGAGACCGTCAGCGCAGGGACGCTTCCAGATGCCGATGACGGGCAGGCCGGTAGCTTCCTTGATTGCCGCCACATCGGCCGCACCGCTGGCCCGGATGCCCACTGCTCCACCGCGCTTGGCTGCCAGGGCAAAGGCTGCCATGAAGGAGGGCCCAAAAGTGGGATCCTCAGGTAGCGCCTGGCAGGAGATGACTATACCACCGCGAACAGCGCGGAGTACCGACGGCATTCGACGAGTCATCACGATGTTTTCTCCTCCGGTGTTTGGTCAATGCCTCGCTGAACGCCGCTCAGACCTTCATGAGCCTATCGTCCGGCAAAGCAGGTATGGTGTATTTGCACAGCCTCTGGGATGGTTTGGTCCTGGCTCAGCGTGCCTGACGAATCGTATTCCCGCACGTGCATTCTGCGCAGTCCCACCTTCTCGATCGCGACCCCAAGCAGACCCACTGTGTCAGCATGGCTCGGACCGATCGCCAGAAGCCCCTGAGGGTCACCGCGCCTGCGTCGCGAACCAGAATCGCCGATTGAGGCTGCTGTTTCTAATGGTGATGGGTGACTGGTCGGAGGTACGGGTCTGTTGCCTATGCCTGCGCTAGCTCGAAGAAACCCGCAGCCTCTAAGCTGTCATAGAAGGCCTCCTTTCTATTTTCAGGGAACGGATGAGCAGGGAGGCGCGGTTGGCCGCAGTCCAAACCCAGCAAGCGTAAGGCCTCTCTGAGCGCACCATTGAAACCGTATGAGTAGAGGACTGTGATAATGCGATTACCCTTGTTCTGCAGGGCCAAGGCCTGTACCACATCTCCCATCTCGTAGCACTTGCGTATGTCTCGATACACGCCCAGCATGATGTTCAGCGTGGAACCGATGTGTCCGCAGGCACCTGACATCGCGGCAAAGAGGCACTGTTCATCCATGCCAGAGAAAAGGGTCCAGTTGTCGCTTCGCAGCTCCACAAGCCGCTTGAACTCGTACATGTTGGGGCCGGTGTACTTGGTGCCAGCCACGTTAGGGATTGGCATCAGCTCGCGCATGAGTTCCACCGCGTCGGCAGGTCCTCCATAGAGGTACGGCAGGAGGGGTAAATCGGGCGCTGCGGCCGCTACGGCCTCAAAATAAGCGTATAGGCTTCGGCTGTCACGGTAGAGAGGCGGAAGTATGCTGCTGACGGCTGCAGCGCCTGATCGCTGAGCATGCTCAGCCAGGCCCATCGCGTCGGTACAGGCCACAGAGCCAACATGTACGATCACGGGCACGCGCTCTTGGACCTGATCCAGCACGGTTTCAACCACTAACTTGCGTTCTGGCACCGACATGAAGATGCCTTGCCCGGTGGCTCCGCACACGTAAAAACCACCGGCTTCCTTGCCAATCAAGTACTCGACCTGATCCCTCAACACAGGTACACTGACCCTATCATCGGTTGTGAACGGTGTGACCAGTGCGGGCCACACACCACTGAAATTACCCACGGCAACCCTCCTAGTAGAATATGTTCTCATCTTGCTGCAACGTTATGTGCTCCGACGTGACTTCCCTAGGTGCGCGTCGGCAATCTTGACGCTCTCCTCGTGTTGGGCGCTCGTGGCAGCCCGCTTTTAAGGAGTTCGGGTGCGAGCTTGCCACAGGCTGTTGGTGGCAACATCGACAAGGGCTTGTAGGTTTTCCAGCGGTGTCCCTGGCGGAACCATGTCGCCGGCGGCCAGGACATAACCATACGGACCCCCTTCCTCACATTTCTGAATTGCCTCGACTCTCACCTCCTCCTCTGTACCGTCAGAGAGCGAGAGCGTGTTCACGCCGCCCATCAGCGCTACTCTGTCTCCAACTCGCCGTTTGGCATCTGCCACTGAGACACCACCCAGTGGATCGAGTGGCTCGATGGCGTGAACGCCGGTATCGGCCATCATCTCCAGGATCGGACTCGAGTTGCCACAGATGTGCAGGTAGATGAGAATGTCCCTATCTTGGAAATGCTGGCAGAACTTCTGGTAGGCAGGCACGCAGAACTGCTCGAAATGCTTGGGACTGATGAGGCTAGCACTTGCCGATGGATCACTGATGTAGAGAGCATCGATGCTTGTCGGTAGCAGTTTTTCCGCGCGCCGGATCATCGCCTCGGCCTGCATATCCATGACAGCCTTTACGAAGTCCGGACGCTCAATCAAGTCGGACAAGGCTCGCTCTCGACCCCGCAACGCGCAGTACGTATCCATCGTGATGTCACCGGGCTTCGAGGCCACAAAGAGATTAGGAACGCGCTCTCTCGCCTGGCTCAACATCTCCATCTTCTCGTCCGAGAAGTGCCTAACCATGTTGTCCAGACGCTCCTGTGCCTCACACAGAGTCTCCACGGGAGGGGTCGGCCTGTCCGGGACGAAGCCTCCGCCGCCCATCGTGTCTATTCGGCCGATGCGGTTGTCCCCGTCTCTGTCCAACACGATCAGTGCATCGCCGATGCGCCTTACCTTCATCGGTTCTGGTCTGACAAAGAGGCGCAGCCCGTCACAGCCAACTTGTTCTACCAGCCGGATGACATAGTCGTAGACTAGGGTCGGGTCTTCCAAACAGCGTCGCAGGCCATCAATCCAGTCCCCACCATTGTCCGACTCGTAGATGCGAATCGCGACATTGTGACAGATCTGCGGCATAGTGGGGATACGCTCTGTTGGTTGGCGGAGCATAGCGGTACGCATCACGCTGCGTGGCGTGAGCGGTGTTGTGATCATGCTCATGTGGTGGATTCCCTGCCTCTCACGGGCTTCCCTATGGCTCATAGCTTACGAACTCAGGCATTATTCCCGCAGTCAGCCGCTTCAACTCGCCGAAGTCTCTGTCAGTAAGGGGCTGGTGCGGCTTGCGGGTGCGTCGGTTGCCGGGCAGCCAGCCCCCTATCTCCACAAACGCTTTGTCGAGGGTGGCGTGCAGGTAGCCTTTTTGGATCAATGGCCTCACGGCGGTTTCGTGCCACCTGGTCAGGCGCAGGGCGATTGTGGCGGCCTCCTCGTGCCGGCCATCGAGACACATCTGATAGAAGTCATGGAAAAAGGTCGGATTCATCATGAACCATGAGGTGTACATGCCTTTTCCACCCAGGAGATGGCTCAATGGGAATGTGACTTCTCCCGTGAAGTGGTTCATCTCCGGCGCGTTCACCACCAACTCCATATAGTCATAAATCGTCACAGCAGCCTTGGAGCCAATCAGCGTCGGTACCCGTGGTAGCACGCGAGCGTAATCCCAGCCATGAAAGATCTTCTTGGTGTAGGCCGTGTTATAGTGAATCAGGGCAATGTCGGGCACTGCCTCATACACATCTACCAAGAATTGATCGTAGTCTTCTTGGCGCATCTTCATCCAGCCAGGGAAGCAGATCTGCGTTGCATCTGCCCCCTTATCCCGGGCGTAGCGCACTCGCCTGATCGTATCTCGCGTGTTGAACCAGTTGGCGCCAATCTGAACAGGTACCCTGTCAGCCGTTTCAGCCAGGAAAGCATCTGTGATCTGCCTGAACTCATCCCAATCCAGCGCATAGAACTCGCCAGTTGAGCCAGTAGTGTACAAGCCGTGCGCGCCCGCGTCTATCAGCATCGCGATTTCGGCGCGGAATGTCCTCTCGTCAAAGTTGCCCTGCTCATCCCACTCGGTCGGGACTGAGACCCACATACCCTGCAACTGACTTCTGGTTAGCATGCACAGTTGCTCCTTTCTCTTGGTGTCGCGTGTTGATTAGGCCGGTCAGCAGATCGCGTACGCTTTGCATCAGTGCACTGGCAGGATGAAGCGTCATCTGCAGGCTCACGAATCCAGCGCGCCTATTGGATTTGAGGTGCACGTTGTCAAACCAAACTTCGCGCATCTTCTCTAGATAGAAAGGCGAGGGACAGATTCTCGAGTCCTATCCAGTCTCGAAGGACGCCGTACAGGCTACCCGCGCACAGGAAGCACGGGAACTGGCGATCGGGATTTGTCCACGTCTGGACGCATTCGTCCCAGTTTGGCGGATAGCGCTCCGGTTCGGTGGGGTCGAGTCGCGGTTTGTAGTGCCTGCGCCAAGTCTCACGATCAACCAGCAGATGATCCAGGGGTAGCGGGATCGAAGTCATTGACTTGTAACGCAGCACCCGAATGCCATCGTCTTGCTGGACGACCTCCTTGTCACCACGATCCTCGAGCACCTTCTCTTCGAAGGCCGGAACTAGTCCCACCCTAAAAGGGACGCTGGTAATGTACTTGAACCGATCGAAGTCCATGCCAAAGAACTCGTGGCTGCTGTTTTTATCTACATAGGCAGGTAAGCCCTGCTCGTGCCATATGTCGAGCGTCTTGTCCCAATAGCCAAACTCGAGAAGCGACGAACGGTCACGGGCTTGGTAGTGCATGGTTGCATTGAAGCGCTCTCGGATGTTCATGACTTCGTGTTTCCTCAAAGGCACCAATTCCACGCCAGCGTCCGGGGCCTGACCCTCTTCATCATTTCCCGCAATCTTGTACGTGGGGTACCCTCTCCATGGCTTCTTACCGTTCTCGGACGTTAGCCCAAGGACATGCAGAGGTGGTTTTGGACTCTCTTTGCGACAGAGCCATAGCATGGTTCTACCAAGAGCTAGACATTAGACATCCGCCGACTTGAAGGGTACCAATCCAAAATGCTTCTCCAGAAACACCCCCATCCGGCTTAATGTCACAAGGAAATGAGGTGCGCGGTTGAACCAGGCGTGCTCAACCCCCTCGTAAATCTCCAACTCCGAAGACACTCCCAGTTGCTCCAGTTTCTCGTGCATTGCTTCCGATTGCCTGCACGGGACGGTAACGTCCTCCCGTCCGTGCATCAGCAGCATGGGAGGTGTGTCTTCTGTGGCTCTATGAAACGGGGAAGCATCGAGATACGTCTGGGGCATATCATCGTACTTCCCACCCATGAAGTCCGTCAGCGGGTTTCTGGCCGCCCGTCCCCATCGCTGCCCCAAATCCACCAGATTCAGAATACCATTCAGTATGATCGCCAAGTTCACATGACTGGAGAAACCCTGATGCCCGCCTATTCCATCATACTCCAACACATTTCCCGTGGTTGCCGCCAGAGCAGCTAGATGACCGCCAGCGGATCCTCCGGCAATACCTATCCGCTCGGGGTCGAGTCGAAACTCCGTCGCGTTGGATCGCAGCCACCTTACAGCACACTTCACATCCTGAATAGCTGCTGGAAAGGGGGCTTCGGGACTGAGGCGATAGTTGACGCACACCCCAAGGACTCCATGTCTGAGAGCAAGATAAGCTGCTTGCCCCCAGAACTGCTTCTTGTCACCCCTCTTCCAGCCCCCACCATGAACGAATAACATCGCTGGCCTTGGAGCCGCGGGAATTGCCTGCAGATCGTACAAGTCAAGCGGAAGATCCCTTCCTCCTACGTGCGAATATGGGAGGTCCTCCACCAGCCTGACTCCTTCAGGAAAGGCATCAGCTTCAATGCCTTTCTTCGCCAAAGCACCTATGAATTCCTCAGCGGACACTCGTATCATGAAAGACCTTCTTAATCCTGGGCATAGTGAGTGTGGCGTCACTCTGAGTCGCTCCGAGCGTCTACCGCCTGACTATGCACTTGCTTGACCCCAGCGGTCGAAGCGCACCCCAACTCCCTGCAGCGATCATTGCGATACGCTCTTTTGCTCTGCTGTAACAGGCTACCGAGTGAGACTCCTCTGGCCAAGATTGTCGTGTGCCTCAACTCACAGTGGTAAGTCCAGCGGTCCTATTGGGTTTGAGGTTCACGTTGTCAAACCAAACTTCACTAGAGTCTGGGATCTGCCCCCTCAGAGGCTCGCACCTAGACAGTTCGGTGCCGAAGGTCATCCCTCTCTAGCAGTTCCTTGATGGCGTCGTCCGAGAAACCACCGGCTCTCTGCCAGGCTGCTATGTCGAGTTCACGCAACTTGACCACCGGTTCTTTGGCCACCGCTGCCAGGATTTCATCAAACAGGTCATTCATCCCCGCCTTTACTGCTCCATCCATGATGTTGCCGGGGAATCGCGGGAATGCTTTGTTGCGCTGAGGATGTGGTGTGAACGGTGCACCCCTCTTGAAATCATCCTCGTTGGTGTATCCCTCCAGTCCCTGCTTTTTCTCGTACTGAAGCAGCCTTGATTTCAGTTCGTGCCTAATAGCGGCGATTTCAGACGTAACCTGACCAGCGAGTAGATTGGTGGCCTCATGCGGGTCATTGCGCATGTCAAAAAGCTGCTCAAACCCACCTCCGTAGAAGAAGTTGTACTTGTAGGCCTGATTCCTCACACTGATCCAGCGCCTATTGTCGAAGGAGTACTCCACGTATTGCCAGTCTCGGTCCTTTGTCTTCGTGTCGCTGAGCAGGGACTCGCCTGGGAGCGGAATAGTGCCCGGGTAATCCAGGCCTGCGACGTCCAGAACCGTGGGTAGCACGTCATGCAAATCAACAAAGTCGTCGTAGACAGTGCCCGCTTCAACCTTGTCGGGATAACGCACAATGAACGGGATGCGGCTGCAACTGTCGTAGGGGTGCCATTTCTGGTATAGGCCATAATCGCCCAAGAGCCCACCGTGGTCGCTAGTGAAGATGATCAGTGTCTTATCAAGTAGACGAGCTTGTTCCAGGGCCTCGAGGATGCGGCCTATTTGGTGATCCACGCAGCTGATGGCGGCGTAGTAGAGCTCTCTCATGCGGCGAATGTAGCGCTCGTTGGGCAAATCGCCGAGGACTTTGCTTTCCTCAGAGAGCGTAGGGAGCGGCGTTTGAGACACGTAAGGCTGTGGCAAGTCAGCGCCTCTGTATAGATCCGCCCAGGCATCGGGGACATCGAAGGGCGGATGGGGGGCAATCCAGCTCGACCATAGGAAGAAAGGACGCCGGCCTGCGTTGGTGCGGATGAAGTCTATTGAGCGATCAGCCACCCACTTGGTGGCGTGATGTTCCTCGGGGATCAGCGAGCGCTGCGGGACCATGTAGAGCAAATGCCTGACGCCGTGAATGTGTTGAATATGCCCCAACCCAACGCTCTTGAGGTACATGGCATAGTCATCATCTTCTCGATAGAGGGGCAGTTCTGACATGAATTCTCTTTTGTCGAAGCCATTATGTCGGCGTGGGGGCCTGAAGTGCATCTTGCCGATCCCTCTAGTGTCGTAGCCGTGGTCGGACAGAATTCGAGGCAAGGTTGGCAAATCGGCACGAGTGACGGCCCCTGCAGGCATATTGTCAGGGAAACCATGATACCGAGCCGGCAACCCTGTCAGCAGGTTGTGACGCGCTGGCATACAGATGGGATTGGGCGTGTAGGCGTTTGTGTACAGACATCCTTCATTCGCCAGTCGGTCCAGATTTGGTGTTTGCATGAAGTCAAAACCAGCGGCGTTGATGGTGTCGGAGCGTTGCTGGTCGGTCATGAGCAGCAAGATGTTCGGTTTTGGCTCCGGCTTCGGAACAAAGAGTCTGCGTGGTCGAAAGGTGCTAGTCTTGATCTCGTACTCGTCAGATGGCTTTTGCGGATCGCTCATTCTAGAGAACTCCATTCATGAATCGAGTGTGCCGAGCACACGCATGGCATTGGCGCAATGGATCGTAGTCAGCGGGCGGAACGCACGTCCAGGGACCATATCAGAGCTACCACAAGCGCGCTGATAGTTGAAGCTTCAATGTGTCAATAACGTGCTCTTTTTCCTACCGTTGGCCTGTTACGTCTCCAATCATTGCCATCCACTGCAGCAACAGCCTTTTCGTCGAGGGGTCCTGATTTCAGATTCTCATTTGTGGGTCAAGTGCATCTCGTAAGCCATCCCCCAGGAAGTTGACACTCAGCACGGTGAGTACGATCATCACACCGGGGAAGACCCACACCCAGGGCAATTGCTCCAGATAGGTGGTCGTTTGAGCCTGCCGCAGCATATTGCCCCAACTGGGGGTAGGCGGCTGAACGCCCAGCCCCAGGAACGACAAACCAGCTTCCATTAGGATCGCCCCTGCCACGCGGAGCGTGATCGCTACGACCAGCGGGCCCAGCGTGTTGCTGAGGAGATGGCGGAACAGGATCCCCGCGGGGGAAACCCCCACGCAACGAGCGGCCACCACAAAATCCCGCTGTCGCAGAGACAGAAACTGACCACGCACCAGCCGCGCCATGGCCGGCCAACCCAGCAAGCCGATGGCAATCATGGTATTGGAGGCTCCAGGGCCGAGCAGGGATACCAGTATCATGATGATGATCAGTGAGGGGAAACTCATGACAACATCTGTGAAGCGCATGATCGCGCTGTCGGCCTTCCCTCCGGAATAGCCGGCGATACCTCCCAGTACGACTCCAATCAGAGTGGAGATGAGGACGGAGACGACACCCACGGACAGAGAGACGCGGCCCCCGTACAGGACGCGGGAGCAGACGTCCCTTCCGACCCCGTCCGTGCCCATCCAATGGAGCCACGAAGGAGGAGAGAACCTGTTGTGCAGGTCGACCTTGCTCGGGCCGTAGCTGGTGGCCACGGGTGCGAGAACGACCAGCACAATCTGTATCGTGAGCACGGCCAGGCCCAGCATTCCTAACTTGTGGCGTTTGAATCTGCGCCACGCTCTTCGGGAGAGGCTTTCCTCTTGGCCCGCTTTTCCTCGGGTAGCAGTCTGCCGTTTCACTCTCGCCAAGGCAGTATGCTTACTCTTCATATCGTATCCTCGGATCAGCTACGGCATAGGCGATGTCAGTCAGCAGATTCGCTGCAAAGACCGCAACTGCTGAGATGAGCGCGAGGCCCATGATCATGGGCATATCTCGCTGGGTTACTGCCAGGACGAACAAGTAGCCAAGGCCCGGCCACTGAAAGACTGTTTCGATAATGACGGCTCCCCCCACTAGTCTGGGCAAGTTCAGGCCAATCAGGGTGATGATGGGGATGAGCGCATTCCGCATGGCGTGGACCAGGAGCACGCGCCTCTCTGGCAACCCTTTCGCCCTCGCTACGACTAGATACTCGCTGTGCAGCACATCTAGAACACTGGCGCGCGCATATCGCGTGAAACCAGCCGTACGAATTACAGACAGAGATAACACAGGGGCTACAAGATGGTGCAGGTGGTCGTACAGGCTGAACGGGATCCCTGCAGTCACTCTGCCAGCGACGGGAAGCCATCCCAGACGGAGGGCAAACGCATAGATCAAGAGCATGCCGAGGAAGAACACAGGTACAGATCGACCTACGAGACTCAGTACGGTCAGGACGACGTCGAGCGCAGAATACGGATGCAGGGCAGAGAGGGTGCCCAGCGTGATGCCAAGAAGAATGGAGAGCAGCAGGGATAAACCCATCAGCTCTAGCGTTGCCGGGAGGCGTTGGGCGACCGTCCGGGCAATAGGAACGCCTGTCACAAAGGAGTATCCCATGTTGCCTTGGACAAGTTGCCCTATCCACTTGGCATACTGCACGTGCAGGGGATCATCTAGTCCCAGGCGCTTCCGCATTAGCTGCAACTCTTCTTCGGACATGGGCATATCGTCCTGAATCATGGCGCCTAGCACGTCTCCGGGCAGCGCATCGGCCATGAAAAAGACCAGTATGGTCACTCCCAGCAGGAGGAACAAGCTTTGGATTAGCCTTCGGGTTATATACTGGCTCATGTATCACTCTCAGATGCATCTGCGCAACGCAGCAGAAGGAGCGAAGTCAGTCCTTCGATCATGCGGGCCAATCCCGACGAAAGCTGTCTGTTTGCGCCCTATGCCTCTCGACTATAAGTCTGCCATCTGTACTACTTGCCACGATGCACAGCGAGAAGTGCATCGTAGGTTACTTGCTTTCCAAGTCTGTGGACCCCACATCTCTGGTGCGTGGCCTGCCCTCCCAGCCCTTAGTGAAGCCGCGGTATCCCGGAATCACGCCGAGTTCCTCGCGCAGACGCAGACATCGCTTCTCCCAGTCGTCGACACGCGTGCGAAGGTCGGTGACGTCCGCAGGCTCCGGACCACCACCTTGCCGCAGCAGGTTGTTTAGTTCCTTGGGGTCGTTCCGCAGATCATAGGCCTCGTCACCGTAGTCAGGATCGCGGACGTAGGAGAATTGGCGTGTACGAGCGCCCTGCAATAGGCTGGGATGTCGCCCTGCCTCGGGCATCCCCGTGGGATAGGTGGTCTTGAGGGAGCCATGATAGTCGCCTACCTGTGCGAACACGTAATCGTGTAGGGGCTCCTGCGCTCGGGATTTGACCCAGGCGAGCAGGTCCTTGCCCTGAGCGTAATCTGGGACCGAGACTCCAGCCATCCCCAAGATTGTGGGGAACAAGTCAACA
>Ga0075114_10000826_pt1 | contig 17922 bp, 29 predicted proteins | sample AntAceMetag02UKM_FD_69784 | JGI IMG/M metagenome (GOLD analysis project Ga0075114, IMG submission 69784) | Saline lake microbial communities from Ace Lake, Antarctica - Antarctic Ace Lake Metagenome 02UKM | ecosystem: Environmental > Aquatic > Non-marine Saline and Alkaline > Saline | place... | reverse complement strand
TTTTTGTTCAAAAAGACTTTTGTCGGGATGAGCTTGGCGGCGACCGGTTTCTTTGTCAACTAAAATACCTTCTTGGATAAGATAATTGATGGAGCCTTGCCAATTTTTGGGAGGAGGGGACAAGACTATTTGAAAAAGAAAAAAGTTATCTTTGTCGACGGCACGGGAGAGGGGGGCTAAAACGGAGTTTAGCGGATCGGTAGTGGTAAAGTCTTTGGTGGTTTTTATGGGGTATTTGGATGATTTGGCTAGGGTTAGTTGGGCGGCGTGGATGGAGGATTTGTCGGGAAGTGAGGTTAAATAGTCATTAATGGGGTTAACGGCGGCAGTGGGATATTGAGCCAGGATTTGAGAGCGGAGATATTCGGTTTGATTGGGATGGGCGGCAAAGCAGAAATAAATTTGTCCATTGATGAGGACTATTTCCAGACTGGCGATAGTGGATTTGCCACCCAGAAGACGGCTAAAAAACGAAGCTGGGTTGGTTTGAGAAAAATTGGAAAGCAGGGCAGACATAGACTCGAAGGTGTATTCGTTGTCGGTGGGCAGACGGATTTGCATGATTACGGTTTTATCAGTCAAATCAGCGGGCATAGAATTATTGTAACAGTAAAGATCGAGTTTTTGGAGATATGGGGGAATTTTGTTAGGTTGGAACTAAAGTGTTGACAAAAGGGGAGGGTTTGGGGTAAATTACTACCAAATCAGATATATAGTAGTTTACTATATGTTTTGATATTACAAGATAAATTTAAATTATAGCCGTTTTGATATAGCATTGAAAAAAGGGCGGGTTTAAATTTTGGTTCTTTAACAACAACTTGAATCGAAGTGGGCCAGTCCAATTCTATTATGGCGTAATGGTTTTGGTGTGGTCCACTTTAAGTGAAGAGGACATGGTAGTGTTAAGGAGTTAGGGATGCTATTTCTTCCAAGACAAAGGCCTTTCGGGTCAAGGATTTGAATGGGCCCGAGAGGCCAAAATTCTTATTGTATTCGTGATCGATAAAGAAAGGGTGACAAGTCAGTCGTGGCTACTTTTACAATATCATTGAGGGATCAGGAAGAGATGATGGGGGAGCGGAAAAAGGTTGTAAAGAAGGCTGTGTCGGCGTTGATGAAAAAGAGACCAGAGAAAGGGGATGATTTTGGTCGTCGTGATCATCGGGTCGAGGATCTTTATCGACTAGGAGGAGCAGGATAGTGGGAAAGAGTAGGAAGTTTCGTAGACGAGGGGACCAGTCGGGTCCTTCTGATCAAAGCAAAGGAAGACGGGGAGGGAGAACAAAAGAGGTCGTCAAAACGAGGATAGCAGGTGTTCGTTGTCCTGTTCGGAAATCTCGTCGGCCTTTGTGTTGATTTTCTTGTGTACGGGGTGAGCTGGTTGTTTAGGCTCACCCCGTATGGTGAAAGAAAAGAAAGAAAAAAAGATTCAGGTTGTTGTTATAAAAAAAATTTCAAGAAGATAAGATTTATCTTTTATTTTGAGGTTAAATTGGGGGTTGACAACCGTTTTATAGGATGTCTATAATGGAATTATTATAAGTTAATATAATAATGAGTAGAGAAAGGTTGAGTTCTAATTCTGAAAGAGAGAGAAGAGTTGACAGTTTAAATCCTGTTATGGATTTTTTGGGGGGAGTGGCGGTGGCCTGTGAAGAAGGGTTTATTAGCCGGGAAGATTTGACTGAAATTACAAGAAACGTTGTAATCGGTTCGATACGGGTGGATCTTGATCAATTACTGGTTTGAGGTAAAATAAATTATGACAAGAGGAAAGTTGGAAGCTCTTAGGGAGGCCGGGGTGTATCTTCGGGAAGGAGAGGCGGCGGAAGATATAAGTTTGTTTTTGGATGAATGTAGGGGGCGGTCTGCCGAGGATGGTGGTATAAGTCAAAAGACGAGAGAGGTGGCAGATGAGCAACGGCGGTGGGCAGATGAGAAGGGTATTGTTTATGGGATTGAAGCTTCTTTGCCGCCGGAAAGGGAGTAAAATGTGACTAATTTGTGTTATAATCCAAAAGTTTAGAAATTTAATATTTCGGTATTTAAATTGTCCTGGCGGATGCCTGATACCGGATGGGATCCTGAAACAAGTTCAGGATGAAAATAAGGATAAATATATGACGAAGAAAGTAAAAAAATCAGTTAGTGTTAAGACTACGGTCAAGAAAGGGAAGAAAGTGGCGGAGAAGACGATTAATTTGACTGGCAAGGAAGAAGAGAAGCAGAGCTTGGTGTTGAAGAAGAAAAAATCCAAGAAAATTATCAGTAAAACTGATATTAAAAAACTCAACGAGAGGATGGTTAAAAGGCGAGAGGTTAAGGTGGAAAAAGTAAAAGTTGGAAAAGAGCCAGTAAAGAAAGGTAAGAAAAAAAGTCAGCCAAAAGCCAAATATGAATTATCAATAGATGTCAAAGATTTGTTAAAGGCCGGTTGTCATTTGGGTCATAAAAAGTCCAAAACTCATCCTAAAACCAAAGACAATATTTATATGATAAGGAACGGGGTGGCGGTGTTTGATTTGCCCAATTCAATTAAACTGCTGGATCGAGCTTGTAATTTTGTTTACAGTGAAGTCAAAAAAGGCAAAAAGATTGCCATGGTGGGAACCAAAAGACAGGCTAAAGAAGTGGTTAAGCGGGTGGCGAGCGAATTGGGTTTGCCTTATGTGACGGCCAGGTGGTTGGGGGGAACCGTTTCCAATTGGGATCAAATAAAGAAGAATATTGAAAAATTAAATGGCTATAAGGAGGGGATGAAGGAGGGTAAGTTTGACAAGAACACCAAAAAAGAGAGATCAATGATGAGAAAGGATATGGTTCGTTTAGAGAGAATGGTGGGAGGTTTGGCGGGATTAGATAAATTGTTTGATGTGTTGTTTGTGGTGGATGCCGGTTTTGAAAAAACGGCGGTCAGAGAGGCCAGGGCTAAGGGTATTCCGGTGGTGGCCATTGTGGACAGTGATACCGATCCCAGAGTGGTGGATTGGCCGATTCCCCTGAATGATGATAATGTTAAGAGCGTATCAATAGTAGTGGAGGAAATTGGCAAGGCAGTGAAATCATATGAATCAAAAAGAAAAAATAGAAAAAGTTAAAAAATTAAGAAATGAGTTGGGCTTGTCGATTATGGAAATCAAGCAAGCGTTGGAAGAAGCTAAGGGAGACGAGAAGAAGGCTAAGGAGATATTAAAAAAGAAAGGTTTGGAGAAAGTAAAAAAAAGGCAAGGAAAAGAGACAAAACAGGGTAGGGTGGCCAGCTATACTCATTCGACCGGCAAGATAGGTTCTTTGGTGGAATTATTGTGCGAGACTGATTTTGTGGCTAAAAACGATGAGTTTGTGGCTTTGGCCAATGACCTGTGTTTACAGGTGGTGGCCATGGAAGCCAAGAATGGTAAAGAATTGGCCGGTCAGGATTTTATCAGGGATAGTTCGATGAAAGTGGGGGATTTGGTAAAAGAATTAGGGGTAAAATTTGGGGAGAATATTAAAATCGGTCGGGCAGAGAGATTTGAAATTTAGTTTACAATTTGGGGTTTAGGCTTTACAATTAGAATAGTATGTTAGATGGGCAAGCGATAAGAGTTAGGATGGGCAAGATAGTTGATATTTTTGTCAACGATATTTCGTCGATTAGAACCGGTCGGGCTACTGCCGGATTGATTGAGAATGTGGTGGTGACGGTATATGAGGGGAAGAAGATGAGATTGGTGGAGTTGGGTTCAATTGGAGTGCCGGATGTTCGATCTTTGACTTTTACTCCTTGGGATCAGTCAATTATTAAAGAAATTAAGAATGGGATAGCGGCGGCTAATATTGGGATGAATCCGGCCGTAGACGGACAAGTGATCAGAATGACTTTGCCGGCATTGACGGTGGAGCAGAGAGAGGACTATGTGAAGTTGTTGGGGAGAAAATTGGAGGGAGACAGAGGAATGGTGAGGGATGCCAGAGGGGAACAGAGGAGAGATTTGCAGAAAGCCAAACAAAAAAAAGAGATTTCCGAAAATGAATTTGAGGTGGATGAAAAAGAATTGCAGAAAATTACGGATGAATATGTGGCCAAGTTGGAAGAAATAGCGGGAAAAAAAGAGACAGAAATCAGAGGCTAGTGTGCTAGAATGAGCAATTGTGGATATATTAATATTTTTGTTGGCCTTATCTATAGTAGTAGTATTTCATGAATTCGGTCATTTTTTTGTGGCGATAAAAACGGGAGTGAAGGTGGAAGAATTTGGCTTGGGTTTGCCTCCCAGAATAGTGGGAAAAAAGTGGGGGAAGACATTGTTTTCTTTGAATTGGTTGCCGGTCGGGGGGTTTTGTAAATTGTACGGGGAAGATGCGGCGGTGGGGAAAAGTAAAAAAGCTTTTTGTAACAAGAAACCATGGCAGAAAATGTTGATAGTGATGGGAGGGGTGGTGATGAATTTGGTGTTGGCGGTGCTGATCTTTAGTGTGGTCTATACGGTTTTGGGAGTGCCTCAAGAAATGGATAAAATAAAAGTATTGGAAGTGGCGGAAGGGTCACCGGCGGCAGAGGCGGGATTAAAAAAGGATGATTGGATTGTGGGAGTGGGTCAGGTGAGGGTAAAAACAGCCAGAGAATTGGTTGATGAAGCAGGTAAACATGAAGGAGAAAGGGTAGAGTTGGCGGTGGAAAGAGGAGAGGTAATGCAAACAGTGGAAGTGGAAGTGCGGAAAGACCCACCGGAAGGAGAAGGGGGAATGGGAGTAGCTATTTCTCATATGGATATGGTAAAAGTGCCTTGGTGGCAGTTTTATAAAGGAATCGGGGCCGGGTTTAGTGAGGCCTATTTTTGGGGGAAGATCATTGCGGAGGGAATGTATGAGATGGTAAGTGGTTTATTCGCCGGTCAGGTGCCGGAAGGGGTGGCCGGGCCGGTAGGTATGTATCAAGCCACTTCAAGCATTAAGAAGGATCAAGGAGTTTGGGCTATGATTCATTTTTTTGGCATAATTTCGGTTAATTTGGCCATACTCAATTTCATGCCTTTTCCGGCTTTGGATGGAGGCAGGATGATTTTTATCGGATGGGAGATGCTGACCAAGAAAAAAGTCAGTTCTAAAATTGAATCGATGGTGAATAGTGTGGGGATGATGGTGTTGCTGGCTTTGTTGTTGTTGGTGACGGTAGGGGATGTGGTCAGGATAGTGAGGTAGGGGGGGGTTAGTCGAGGGGGATAAGTCGGATGAAAACGGCGGAGTTGGGAGTCAGGGTGGTAAATTCGGTATGGTGAGTGTATAGGATGCGAAGTTCTTTACTGATTGTGGGACCCAGAAATCGGGATGTTTCCAGTCTGTAAGCGCCGGGGGTGAGATGTTGAAAATTGACAGGAACGGTTTCATAGTGTTGATCCTTGGGATCATAGTTGGCCAACATGACTTGAGTAATTTTTTGGTTTTTGGTGGCTATGGAGGAAACCCAGGAGCCGTTGCCGCTGACGAGAAGTTGGGGTCCGGTCAGTTGATTGAGGAATCTCATGGCTTGATAACGGGGTTTGAGTTGACTGCCGTTTTTGGCATGAGTGATGAGCCCCCAACCGGTGGAGTCAGTAGAACGAGGAATGGGTCCGTCAACGATTTCAAAGGTGAATAGCTTATTTATTTGGTTTGATAGGGAGGTAGTTAGGGAAAGAAGATGAATGGCGGAGAATTTATTGTCGTAACTGGAGTGAGGATCGGAATAGGGCCCAGCTTCGGTAATGATTTTTTCTACATTTTTGTATCGGGGGTAATCAGTTAAGATTTGATTTAGTAATTGGGCGTCTTTTTGAAATGTGGACATGTCGGTGGAATAGCGATGGAAGGAGATGAAGTCGAGACGGAGGTTTTGTGTTTGGCAAATATCGAGCAAGGCCACAATCCAGTTTTTGTAGAGAGCGGTGGTGGCCGGTCCGCCTATTTTGTAATTGGAATTGGCGGCACCGGCGGCGACAGCTCGAGCGGATTGAGTGTAGAGAGTCAGGTAATTGGGGTCTTTGCGGTAGTGCCAGGAGCCAAAGAGATCGGGTTCATTCCAAACTTCATAATAAATGCCTGAAATGTTTTTTTGGACGGAATAACGATTGGCGGTGGTTTTGATCAGTTGATACCATTGATTCCAATCTTGGGGTTCGGCGGCGTTTTGACCGTTTTTGGTCATCATGGCGGGGGTGTAGGAGAGAGACAACATCGGTTTGGCGCCGGTGGCTAAGATGGTGTCGACAACTTGGTCTAGCTGGGAAAAATCAAAATCATCGGGTCCGTGGTAAACCTGATAGTAATCGAACAGATGATCTATTTTGATATATTTGGGTTGGAGGACTTTGGTTTGGGACAAGACTGGAGCAATCATATCTTTGGCTTCTTCTCCGCCTTGGGCCAGGTTTTGCCAGAGTGAGGAGGGAAGGGGGTCGATAACTTTTTGAGTGTCGATAAGAATGTTGGCGTGAGTGCCGGCGGCTTTTTTGCGCAGGTCAATGATTTTTTTACTGCCGATAATTAAGAAGGGTAGAGCCAGAAGGAAGAGGAGGGTTTTGATGGTTCTGATTTTGGTCATTTTTTCTTTATATAAATAGTATACAAAGAAGAAATTGTTTTTTGGTGATTGACTTGAGGTGACTGAAAGTGTTTTACTGAATATATGATAAGAAGAATGCGCGGTTTGGCCCAGATTCCTTTGATTATCGGTTTGATAATAATGGCTATAGCGGTTCCGGTGGCGACGAGGTTGGTAGAAGAGAATCAGGATAGAAGAGGAAGCGCGGCGGGAGCAGCTTTGTGCAGTGATTTAAATAGTAATTGGAGCTGTCGTTTTGCACAAGGGAGTACAGTTGGGGAGTGTGAGGAGGCTCTTATTGGGGTTTCAATACTCTTTGTTCCGATGCGCCCGTAAATCAAAGTCCGGCTCACGGATGTTTACTTACTACTCAGTATGGTGGGTATATGAAAATTGGGCAGTGTGATTTGATATGTACGGGGTATGGTGAGTGTGCGGGGACGTATGGTTGTTGTAATGATAATGGTGTTGGGGATAATAGTTGCCCAAACGATGTTAGGTGTTCGGGTTGTATCGGTGATGGTTTGTGTTTGTTGGAGGGATGGCGATGTTGTGGTGGTGTGCAAAATGTGGTTTCTTCCGATGTTTGTTCTACTGGGTTTAAATGTGGGTCTATTATAACTCCGACTCCTCGTTTGGGCAAAGGTTGTGGGGAGGAATGTGTGAGTACTCCACAGTGTATGTCAGATTTGGTGTGTGGACTAGTAGGTCTCGATGTTAGCAAGGTTTGTTGGGGGAGTGGTTGTGAATCTAGTCCGACAGTGGAACCGACTGCGACTGATACACCGGAGCTGACTGATACACCTGCACCAACAGGATGCGCCGAGGGGGACGAGGAAGATTGCTATATTGCATGGTTTCTTTCTGGGAAAAGGACTTGTAAGCCTGATGGTACCTGGGGTGTGTGTACTCTGAGTAGTGGACCGACATCAATACCGGCTGATACACCAGTGCCGACAACTGTGCCGACAACGGTGCCAACTGTGGTCGATACACCAGTGCCGGCTCCAACATCTTTTGCTGGTGATTGTCGTGATGATCCGGCTCATACACAGGGTCTGGCGGACATTATAGAAGTGGTTGTTTCAGGAAATGATGTGGCGGTGACTTATAAGCAAAAATGGTGGGATCATTGTACTGCAGGTTGTCGCAGTACAATGGAAATAGGTTATGGAACAGCTACTGGACGGTCAGGGATGTGGACAACAATTGCTAAAAATGATTTTACTTGTAGTACGACTGCGTTAAGGCAGGCGACAGTGATAAAGACCAATACAATAGAAGAGGGGGGAGAGTATTATCTGTGGTACAAATTAAATGGGAGGGCAACCAGTCCTTGTTGTTATTGGGGTTCGGGTTGGAAGCGGTATGGGCCGATTACGATAGAATCAGTGGCGAAGGAAATCAGTATCACGTCAGCAACAGTTAATGGGGTTGTTGTGTCTGGTAATTTGCATCGTGAAGGTCATAACGTTAGGGTGTGGTTGTCGCGAGCCGATGAAACAGCGGCGATAGGTGTTTGGGGAAGAGCAGATTATACGGGAGGGGGCAGGTTTAATTATCTTTTGGATGAGAGGTCTGTAAGTGGAGCTTTTAGTTATGATGATGTGCGGGTGGCTAGTCCCCGCGGATTGCATTTAGGTTTACCTCCAGGTGAATATAAGGTTTGGGTGGATTCACTTGGTGATGATCAATGTTCAGGTTATCCTTTTGGGCTTCCTGCCGGTTGGGCGGAATGTTCGGGTGCGGACAGCGAAACCATTTTAGTTCCGGTCACGGAACCAACAGTGGGACCGACAGTAGAACCAACAGTGGAGCCGACAGCGGAACCGACGGGTGTGGTGCCAGTGTTGCCGACAGCGAGGCCGACGGATGCACCAGGGCCGACCAATACACCAGTGGTACCGACTGATACACCGGAACCGACCAGAACACCAAGGCCGACTAATACGCCGGGAGGACCAACTAGTACACCAGCGCCGAAGGAAGTCAAAATAGTGTCAGCAATAGCCGGTAATGATGGTTACAAGGTTGTTGTGTCCGGTAATTTGCATCGTGAAGGTCATAAAGTTAGATTATGGTTGGCGCAAACTGATCGGGGAGAGATATTTGATTGGGGGGAGGCGGACTATGCGGGGGGAAACAGGAATGATTATCTTTTAGGTGAGGAGGCGGTGGGAAATGGGTCTTTTAATTTTGGGGTGACGGGTAATAAGCTTTTGCCTCCGGGTGAGTATAAGGTTTGGGTGGATTCACTTGGTGATGATCAATGTTCAGGTTATCCTTGGGGATTGCCTTCTGGTTGGGCGAAATGTTCGGCTGATGATGCAGACATGGCCGATTTAGTTGTTGGTTTTCCCGGAATGAGTTATATTAGGATTTGTGGTGATGGTGTGTGTAAAGATTCTGGTCAAGAACTGGAAGTGGGAACCAATGCAAATATTAGGGTGGATTTTACTACCAAGCATGCAAAGAAGGCGAAAGTGCGGTGGAGATTAGTGAGTGAGGCTGGTACCGACCTTTGGAGAGGTGGTTATTATCCTCCAGCAGGGAATCTTAATGATGGAAATCATAACCTTTCTTTTACGGGGCCGTTGGTACCGGGAGAATATCAGGTGGGAGTGGCGGCTTATACTGAAGATTGTAACTGGGCTTGTTCAAATCAGCGTTATTTTACTGATGGGAGTTGTGGAGACGGAGAGCCGGGTGTGAATCCTGAGGTTTTGGGTTCGGATCCTGGGTGTGATAATGACTGGTTTCTCTTGACTGTTGAGGCCGGTACGCCGACACCGACAAATGTTCCAGGGCAACCGACCAATACGCCAGTACCAACCAATACCTCGGTGCCGTCCGGGTGTCCGGTTTTAGAAGGAACTTTGGCTGAGGCTGAATTTTGGCGATCAGAGTATGTAGAGGGGGGGATGGGGACAGTAGAGAGGAATAATTGGAGGGCTGATTTTGTCGGACTTGCTGATGGTACTTGTGATGGTTTTGTAGATATCGACGATTTTGAAGCATGGAGAGCAAAATATGAATATAATATGGAGATGTTGTGAATATGTTAGATTTATAAAATGAATAAGATGAAAAAAAATAGCTCAACTTACATAATTGCCTTGTTGTTAGTGGTAGCTTTGATGGCTTCGGTAGCTTTGGTGGTAAAAAAACAGGATACCAGAAAAGGAGCTTTTGCCGGAGGTCAGATGTATCTTTTGGATCACAATAGTACGATCAGTGCCGAAGTGGGGGATAATATAGATGTACAGTTATATGTTGAGTCGACTGATGGTGCCAAGGTGAGTCAGGTTAGGTCAGTGTTGTGTTATGGGTCGGAGGTGGAATTATTTAACGAGTCAAATGTGGGATCGAATGTAGAAGTGAATATAGGAGCGGGCTTTTTTGCCAGTGTGATTGCGATAAAGACGACGGCTACCAATGGGGACAGTTGTATCAATTTGACGGTGACTTCGGGTGGATCGGCGGATGATTTGATGTCCGGTGCGGTTAGAATAGCCAAAGTGAAATTTAAGGCGGTGGCGGTTGGTACCGGGGAGATTGACATAGATGATTCAAGGTCGAGAGTGGCGGGAGTAAACCCAGACAATAATGACAAAATAATTGATGTTAATCAGTTTTTTGGTAGACCGTATAATGTTTCAGGATCAGTAGGGCCGACCAACACACCAATCCCGACAGTTCCTCCAGGACAACCGACGAATACTCCAGTACCAACAGCTATACCAACAGCCATACCGACAGTTCCTCCGGGACAACCGACAAATACTCCAGTACCAACAGCTATACCAACAGCTATACCAACGGAGGTCCCGGCAACTTCTTGGGTTGTACCTTTTAAAATTTCTTTTGCCGGATTAAGAAACGCCGAGGTTGTCTGTGGTCAGGGTTGGCCGGTTGATGTGATGGTAATGGGAAACGGTCAAACTCAGGTTCATACTGATGTGAATTTGACGAAAACGGAAGATAAGACGACGGGCGGAGAGGCAATATTTACCGGCAGGGTGGTATTGGGTGAGTCTCCGGAGACAGGATCGGAAGATCTGGCTCTATTTGTTAAAGGACCAATGCATTTGCAGGTGAAATATGCGGAAGATGGACAGAGCGAGTTTTATCGTCAATCCGGGGGGCAGATAGTGGCTTTTTTGACCGGTACAAGTATGGAGGATTATGATTTTAGCGGTTATCCGATATTAGCGGGGGATGTGACAGGGGAGACGGCAGGGGTGCCTGATGGCAGAGTCAATGGCCTGGACTTTTCTTATGTTAAGTCAAAGATACGGGTTGACAAATCCCCACAGTCTGATGGAGATATGTTAAACGGGGATTTTGACGGTGATTGTTGGATCGGTAATGTAGATTTGGCGGTGTTAATGTTAACCTTGAAAGACAAACAGGATCAACTTTATTAATATTTCGGCCAGAGGCCGATAAAAAATTAGTGAATTATTAAATTATTAAGATGGGTATGAAAAATAAAAAAGACTATGTAAAATTTTTGTTGCCTTTGGTGGCAGTGGTGGTAATTGTTGAAAGCGTGGTTTTGTTGACGAGTCTGGAAAAACGGCGGGTAGAAGTGAAAGAGATGAGCGAAAGGGAGGTGCCGGTGCCTGTTTTGGTATCAGAGGAAGAAATGGAGGAGCCGGTGCTGGCTTTATCTTTTGCCACGGAAACGAGGAAGATGAAAGTGGGTGAGGTATATCAGGTTGAGGTGAATGTGGCCGGCTTAGAAGCGGTTGGTCTGGATTCAGTTGAGTTGTATGTATCATATGATCCGGAAGTAGTGGCAGTAGATAATTTGGTCTTTTCGACTGATTTACCTAAGCCGGTTTTTAGTAAGATCAGTGATAAGCAAAAGGTGGTAGTGGTTAATTATTTGGTAATGGAAGACGGCGGTTTTGAGGTAATCGAGGGTGGAGCAGTGGCATTGATGAGTTTTGAGGTCAAACCTTTGAAATCGGGGGTTTTTGATTTGGGATTTGCCACTGGTGGAGAAGGGCAAGACTCTGTTACTATGTTTGTAGAAAGTCAAACAGGAAAGGTGGTGCCTTTTTCTGTCAATAAATTAAATGTTGAGGTTGAATAATAAGTTGAAGAGAAAAATAATATACAGTTTGTTTTTGATCTTGTTTTTGGTAGGGGGGAAGGTGAGAGCGGTAGAGGCGACCGGATTTTTTACTTTGAGTCCGGCGGTAGGTACTTATGACCAAGGGGTGGATTTTTCGGTGTTGTTGGGAGCCAGTTCCGGAGAGGATGCGGTGGTGGGAATTGATGTGGTGGGTAGTTTTGATGCTACCAAATTGGAACTAAGCGGGATTAGTAAGATAGAGACGGCTAATGCTTATCAGTTTTTGTCATATAGCGAAACATTGGTAGCGATTGATAATGCGGCCGGTACTTTTGCAGTGACTTTAACACCGGTAGGGTCTATACACGAGGGTCAAGTGGTTGACGAAGCTTTTTTGAGATTGAGTTTTAAGGCTAAGGCGACAGGTGTGGCTAGTGTGAATTTCACCTGCAATGTCGGAGCGGTGACAGAGTCGAATATTATTAATCAAAGTGCTTTGGATATTGTGGAGTGTGCTTCCAATCAAAGTGGTTCTTATACAATTAATGCAGGTGGTGGTGGAGATGATCCAGTGGTAACACCGACACCAACGACTACTTCCGAGGGTGGTGATGAATTGCCTCAGACGGGGAGTGTGGCGCAAACATTGGGAATGGTGGTTTTTGGAATGGTAAGCGTGATGGGTGCATTAATGTTGAAGTGGCTTTAACGAGATGAAAGGAAAGGTAAAAGCAAAAACGATAATTATAACGGTAATTTTGTTGTTGGCGGGGGTGTTGGGTGTGTTGGGAGTGAATACGGCCAAAACTTATTTGGGGTCGGCGGCTGGAGGAATGGACCCGCAAAATATCAGAGCCGAATCTAATGAAGATGGGAGGGGGGCGGAGATTACTTGGGTGTCAGACAAGGAAAGTATGGGGGTGGTGGAATATGGTACAACTCCGGCTAGTCTGCTGTTACGGGCGGTAGAGAGTCAGGCAGTATTGAGTCACAGAGTAGCCTTGGCGCCGTTGAAGCCAAATGTGAGTTACTATTTTAGAATTAGGGTAGGAGATGAAATTTATGACAATGGAGGTATACCTTATTCTTTCAGAACAGAAGCAAGTGTGGTTGTTAGTCCAACTCCTCCTAAAGTGACTATTGTGCCGTTGGTGCCGACGACGGTGCCTGGTGTGACTACTTGTGATGGGACTAGTGATTATAACGGGGATGGGGTGGTCAATAGTTTGGATAGAATAGATTGTTTGAGTGGGGGTGGATTGGTGACGGTGCCGACGATAGCGTCGGATGTTTGTAGCAACGTGGATTATGATCAGAATGGGATAATAAACAGTATGGACAGGATAAAGTGTTTGCAAGCCCAATAGTTTTGAGTTACAATAGCGGAATTTGTTTGTATAAAAGGAGGTGAAGGATGTCTATAATTGTCAAAAAGAAAAAAGGTGAGTCAAAAGATGATGTTATCGGTAAGTTTCGTCGGTTGTGTCTAGAAGAGGATATTAGTGAGGAAATAAGGAAGAGGGTGGCTTACAGTAAGCCGTCGGAAAAGAGGTATGCCAAAAAAAAGGTGCATATTCACCAAAAGAAGTGTCGTCGAAGGGCCAAAAGGAAAAGAAATGTCACTTAAAGATAAAATAAAAGAAGAAAGTGTAACGGCACTGAAAAGGGGCGATAGCCGAAAAGTAGAGGTGTTGCGGTTTTTGATATCCTTATTGGATAAAAAAGAACTGCGGTTGCCTCCGGGTAAAATGACCGAGACAGACGAGGTGGCGGTGTTGAGAAAGGAGCTGAAAAATAAGCAAGAGGCTAGGAGTATGTTTGTCAAGGCGGGAAGAAAGGATTTGGTGGGAGAGGTTGATGACGAAATTGCCATGGTGGAGAAGTATTTACCGGTGCGAATGGGAGAAGTGGAAGTGGAAAAGATAGTGGATGGGGTGATGGGTGGAATGGAGGAGGAGAGTTCTGCAAAGCAGAATATGAATTTTGGAAAAATAATGGGACAGGTGATGGCTAAGGCAGGGGCTGATGTGGACGGATCATTGGTGGCGAAAATAGTTAAAGCCAAGATAAGTGACAAATAAAGTTTTTATCAAACACGGCAAAAATTGGGGTTTGGATGAAAAAAAAGTGATGCAGTTGGCCTTGAAGGTGTTGGTAGATTTTGGTTTGAAAGGGGTTGAGCTAAGTTTACTCTTTTGCGGTAGGGTTAGGGCTAAGAAGTTGAATATGAAATATAGGCAGATGAGTTATGTGCCACAGGTGTTGTCTTTTGGTTTGAATTCCGACAGGGATGGTGATGGTTTGATGCGTTTGGGTGATGTGGTTATTTGTAATGAAAAATTTAAATATGAGGTAAAATTTTCAGGAAAAAAGACAGATGAGGTTTTGGAAGAGTGGTTAAGGCATGGGGTGGAAGGGTTGATATAGAAGATGATATTGCCAGGAAGATTCTGATTTGGTTAAATCTTTCTGATGTCTGTTTTTCATTTAAAACACCGACCGGTCAAGGTGTCCGAGTTGGATTTACCGGAAGTATCCAAGGCCTTGAGTTTGATTTTGTCCAATAAAGAGGGGCAACAATCATTTTTATTTGCCGGACCGAGGGGATCAGGTAAAACTTCGGCGGCCAGAATATTAGCCAGAGCGGTTAACTGTTTGAAGCCGGTGGGGATAGAGCCGTGCGGTAAGTGTGCCAATTGTAAAGAGATTTTGGCCGGTAATAGTATTGATGTGATTGAAATTGACGGAGCTTCCAATAGAGGGATTGATGATGTTCGAGTAATTAAAGAAAGATCATATTTATTGCCGAGTAAGCTGACGATGAAGGTGTTTATAATTGATGAGGTTCACATGTTGACTAAAGAAGCTTTTAATGCGTTATTAAAGCTTCTAGAAGAGCCACCGGCACACACTTTGTTTATATTGTGTACCACCGATCCACAGAAAATTCCGGCGACGGTTTTGTCTCGACTAATAAGGGTGGATTTTCGACGGGGTAATCAGACGGATTTATTGAGGTGTTTGGAGCGGGTGATAAAAAAAGAGAAAATCAAGATTCCGATTGAGGCCAAAAAATTGATTGTCAAAAAGAGCAACGGTAGTTTTCGAGATGTGCATAAAACCTTTAATCAGATCTTTTTGGAATTTGGTAAAAAAATAAGTTTGTCTAATGTGAGGACATATTTTGCCGACAAGGTTGGAGTTTATGGTGGGGTTGATTTGGAAGAGGATTTAGTGGCAGGTGTGGCTAAAAAGATATTAGAGAAATTGGAAGCTTTGGCGGGGAAAGGAGTTGATTTTTCGGCTTTGCGTTGTGAGTATGTGGTTTATTTTCAGAAAAGACTGTTGACGCATTTTGGTATAGGAGAAAAGGAGCCCGGTTTGGAGGTGGTGGGTTTAAAAAAGATTTTATTGTTGCTGATGGAAGCGGGTAGACAAGAAAAAGAGGTGGAGATAGAACAACTGCCATTGGAGTTGGTGGTGATAAATTTTTTAGCTTGTGTTGGGGAGAATCGAAATTTGGTGAAGCCGGATTTGGCAAGGGGAGAGGAGAAAGAAGTAGAAGTATTGGTTAAGGAGGAGGTGAAAGAGAATGTGGTGAATAATAAGATGGAGGAAAAAGGGGCGGAGAAATCGGTCAAAGCGACAGTGGTGACGGGTAAGGGTAGGGGAGTGACGTTAAAGACAGTGGAGGAGAAATGGGCTGACATATTGGCGGCGGTTAAGCCCTTTAATCACAGTGTGGAGGCCTTTATGCGATCGGCCAGACCCAAAGCGGTGAAAGAAGGAGTGGTGGTTTTGGAAGTGTTTTATCCCTTTCATAAACAGAAATTGGAGGAAGATAAAAACAGGAAAACGGTGGAGCAGGGTTTGGTTAAAGTGTTTGATTGTCAACTGTTGGTGGATTATGTGTTGAGTCAGACAAGGAAAAAAGCGGTGGTGATAGGTAATAAGCCGTTGAAGATGGAAGAGGGGGAGAAGGGGGGTGAAGAAAAGGATATGTATGATGTGGCTAAGGAAATTTTTGGTTAGGGTGACTTTTTCTGTGGTTTTGCTTGACAAATGTGTATAGATATAATAATCTGTTTATAGTTTCAAAAATTTTAAAAAAAATATGGAAAATGAAGTTTCACGACCACAACCAACCAGGTTGGAAACCGCAAAAGGTATAGCAATGGAGAAAGGGGCTGAGAGACGGCAAAAGATTTCGAGAAGAATTGGCCGTTTTTTTAGTGGGATTAAAGAAAGGATCACTAAGGGTGTAGATTTTGCCTTGGGTTCTTCTGATGCTGCGGGTTATTTGGGTAGAGAGGCGGTTGGTCTTGGAAAGGAGAAAGCAGAAGAGGCAAGAGATGCTGTGGTCGAGGCAGGCGTGAGAACATGGGAAAAACTTGTTGATACAAAAGAGAGATTGGTTCAAAAAGGAAAGGATTCTAGAGATAGATTGGTTACTCGTTATGAACAAACCAGAGATGTGGCAAAAGAGAGAATTGCAGAATTTTCTAAAAGAGCAGCTGTTTGGGGATTGACCAAGATTGCAGAGCCAGTTGAAGATCGGTTACGAGTAATTTATGAACTTCCAGCAGGTATTAGGGAGTGGCAAGCTGGAAAGGTTGATGTTAAAGCGCAAAAACAGGAAACACGAGCACGGTTAGCAAAGGAGGTCGGTGAAGCGAGAGTTAGCGTTTTGCAGGATGAAATTGCCAAAATTCAGGAGACAACTCTTGCTCAGATCGACGGCCTTGACGCTTTAAGAGATTCCGCTTTAGGGAGAAGCCAAGAGTTAAGGGGTAAGGCTGCAGACAGACGGAAGTGGGCAGAAAATAATTTTGGCAAAGCAAGATCGGTAGTTGAAGCTTTAGAAGTTAAATAAATTATAATCATTTAAAATAATAATATGGATTTACGACAAGTCAAAGACACATTAAATAATGCGGGTTTTTCAGAGGAGTCTCTGAAAGTAATCGGTGAAGTTTTAGATGGGGGGGCTATAGAAAGAGGGTATGTTACCAAAGATGAGAAGGCTAAATTGTTAGCCGTGATAGATGTCGAGGTTGAAGCTGCTAATATTGAGGCAGATGTAATGGAAGAGGTGGCCGCAGCACTGGACTCGTTTGCCGGTGAAATTGATAGAGCAGTTGAAAAAACAGGAAGAGAGGTTGAGGCTGCTGATGAGGTGTTGTTTTCTGATATTAAAGAAACTGCCGACCAAGTGACGGCTTCTCAATAATTTTTTGTTTGGAGTTTTTTAGGGTGTTGTTGTGATGTGGGTGGGCGGTGAATCTAGAATTTTGCTAAAATCTGAGTTAAAATAAATGGTTTACTAATTTGCAAGGAATATTTTTATGATTGGAGATAAAGCCAAAATGATAGCTAAAGTTTTTAAAATGAAAAAAGAGGTGGAGAGGTTGTCAGTTGCGGTAGACGAAGATGGAGTGGAAGTGGAAGTGGGTGGTTTTATGGCTATGGGAGAACCAAAGATTAAGTCACTGGTGATTGATGGGGTGGAAAATAATATATTGACCAAGGCGATAAATAAAGCTTTGAAAAAAGCGGCCAAAGCATCAATGGGAAAAATGAAAGAAATGGGGGGAGAAGGATTGATGTAAGATGGTAGATTTTCCTGTAGCCATCAAAAAATTGATTGCCGGTTTGGAGAGATTGCCGGGTATCGGACCCAAGGGGGCCAGTCGACTGGTGTTTTATTTGCTAAATACACCGGAAAGTTATGTGATGGAATTGTCGTCTTTGTTGGCGGATTTGAAACATAGTGTTAAAACTTGTCAAAAATGTTTCGGAGTGGCTGAGAGAGAATTGTGTTCGATTTGTGCTGATACCACCAGAAGACAGGGTTTAATTTGTGTGGTGGAAGGGTCAATTGATGTAATGGCTCTGGAAGCGGTGGATGGTTATAAGGGGGTATATCATGTGCTGGGTGGGGCGATTAATCCTCTGGATCATGTGGGTCCGGATGATTTGAAAATAATGGAATTGATAGAAAGAGTGACAGAATTGATGATGAAAGGTGAGGTGGAGATTATTTTAGCTACCAATCCGACCATGGAAGGAGAGGCAACGGCTTTGTATATTAAAAACCGATTAGCAAAAATTAAAGGGGCTGAAGAGAAGATAAAGATAAGTAGAATTGGCAGCGGATTGCCGATGGGGGCATCTTTAGAGTATGCCGACCAGGCGACTTTGAGTCGAGCCCTGGAAGGCAGGAGGGGATATTAGTAGAATAGTAATATGAAGAAGATACCGAAAAAAGTTTTAC
>Ga0075114_10000823_pt1 | contig 17954 bp, 14 predicted proteins | sample AntAceMetag02UKM_FD_69784 | JGI IMG/M metagenome (GOLD analysis project Ga0075114, IMG submission 69784) | Saline lake microbial communities from Ace Lake, Antarctica - Antarctic Ace Lake Metagenome 02UKM | ecosystem: Environmental > Aquatic > Non-marine Saline and Alkaline > Saline | place... | reverse complement strand
GGTTTTTTTATGGGGCGAGCGACGGGACTTGAACCCGCGACAGCCGCATCCACAGTGCGGTGCTCTACCGACTGAGCTACGCCCGCCATAAGCCGAAGAATTATATCATGCGCTTGGGTCGTTTTCAAGTAGGTCCAGGATTACCTTAACGATTTCTTTTCGGTTAATGCTCTTCTGCTCACGGGAGGCCAGATCCTTGATTGCAACCTCTCCAGACTTGATCTCATCGGGACCCAAAACAAGGGCGATCCTGGCACCAATGCGATCTGCATGACGGAATTGTTTGCCAAGTTTATCTGGTACGGGATAGGAATAGACCTTCAACCCAGCTTTCCTCAATTCTGCGCTTAGCTGGTAGGATGCCAGCTGGGAATCCTGATCAAAAACTGTCACCATCACCCGGGCAGGTGAAGTGTCGCGATCTTCGGGCAGCAAGCCAAACTCTTCAAGGATGACAGATAACACCATATCACCCATAGCAAAACCAACTCCGGCAAGCGGATCGCCTCCAACATCAGCCAGCAGGTTATCATAACGTCCTCCACCAGCAATGGAGCGCCTTATATCAGCTGAAATCGATTGGGCTTCAACTACAGTGCCGGTGTAATAATCCAGTCCACGAATTATCCGCGGCGAGTAGGCGACATAATCGGAAACACCCAATGCATCTACTGCTTTGAAGAACTGAGTCAGCTCTTCGGATTTCTTCCAAAGGTCTTCCTCAGAAAGTAATTTTTGAACGCTTTCAAATTGCGATTGATCAAGCCCCAGCTCAAGTGCGTAAGCGCCCCAGGCTTCCTCGGTCAATTTGTCGCGGCGGTCAATGATCTTGAACACAGTACCCTGGAGATCGGTAGGTATGCCAATTGCCAGGAGTTCCTGTTCCATTAATCGCCGGTTGTTCACAAATACTTTGACCTGATCGGATCTTAAGCCAACTTTCTGGAATAGACTTGCCATCAAGGCGGCCATTTCAGCATCAGCTTCCGAGCTTTCTACTCCGATCAAATCTGCATTCCACTGGAAGAACTCTCTGCCGCGTCCTTTTTGGGGGCTTTCGTAGCGCCAGAAAGGGCCAAATGACCACCAGCGCAGCGGGTAAAAAAGCTGCCGCTGTTTCTGAGCGATCATGCGGACCAATGATGGAGTTAACTCAGGCCGCAGGGCGATCAAGTTGTCATTTTTATCTGGGAAGACAAAGGACTGCTCTTTAACGAGTTCTTCTCCGGATTTGGCGGCATACAGGTCAATGGGTTCCAGGAAGGGGCCGTCATACTCCTGGTACCCGAAAGATTCAGAGACCTCCCGGATCATCTGATACAACCAGCTGTTGACCGCTTTTTCGGCGGGATAAAAATCGCGGGTTCCCTTGACGGAGTTAATGATATTTTTCATAATTTCAAATCCCTGCAATAATGTTCTTTTTTAGTGCCAGTCCGGACAGAATGGACAAAGTTCACCTTCTGGATAATCAACTCCTTCTTCATGTGGACAGGAAAGCACCCATTCACTAGTTAAAACCCTGGAAATATCATTCTCTTTAATAAAGAGAGCGATCTCCCGGGCGGATTCGACATCTTCCGCAATATTCTCACCGGCCCATTCCCGGATAATGGGTGCCTTATCTTTCGCGGATATGATCCCGACAATGATCTTACTGGCTTGATCAGGGCTGGGCCCGCGATAAGTGATCGTTGCCAGTGGATAAACAGTATTTTCTGAGACAAGTTTGCGGAACTTATTCTTTCTCTTATTAGACAGGTCTTGGATTGATTTTATTCCAGCCATCGGTGTACTCCAAAATATGTGATGAAGATCGAATGGATTGTAGCATTGATGAGTGAAACTAGTCAATCCTTGGGAGGAAATGAGCGGGGTTGGACATCAAGAAATGGCAAGGAACTTGCACTTATAATAAGGAAGTTTACCTAATTGGATCAATTATGGATCCAAAAAGAGAGAGTTTGATGAGAAAAAGAACTTTGATCATTCTGATAGGTTTTGCCACGCTGGTGCTGACTTCTTGTGGGGCAATACCTACTTTGCCGCCCCTTGATTCTACTGTTTCTGTCTGGACTACCCTGGTAACTTTAGATCCTGAGTTAGTGGCTGCAACCAGTGAGGGGGAGGTTAGGAACATTACTGTAACCCCGGCAGCAGCCATAACGGAGATCCCAAAGGATCCAACAGCCACATCAAAACCGAAAATGACCTCTACTGCGATCCCTGTGATCACAGCTACGCCATCCTTTACTCTAACCGCGACTGCAACAGAAAAGCCAGCAGCCACCTTAACTCCAACTGCAGTTCCCTATTATTTGCAGTTGATGAATCCTTTTTACCTTAAAAACTTCACTCATGACGATCTGGGATGTGCCTGGCTGGGAGTTGCCGGTCAAATTTTCAATCATGAGGGACAGGTTCAGAAGAATATAGTGATCAGGGCTGGGGGAGAGGTCAATGGGACCCCGGTCATTGAAGAAATGGCCATGCCCCTGGCAGAACCTGATACGGATTTGGCCTACGGACCTGGGGGATTTGAATTGACTTTAGCAGAATCATTAGCAGACACTGAATCCGAAGTTTGGATCCAACTTTTTCACCTTAATGGGGATCCTTTATCAGACAAGGTTTATCTGACTACCTATGATGATTGTCAGAAGAATTTGATCTTGTTGAATTTTGTGGAAGAGTAAGGAACGGAGTCATTCTTAAAGATAAGGGATCAGATCCTACGTGAGGATCTGATCCCAGTTTTGTTTTAAGGAGTGCATTCCTTAAAGTGTCTCGTCCTTCTGGACTGGCAGCATAGCAAATCCAGTGACGATCTTGGGGTAAAAATCAGTCGATTTTGGGGGCATCTTTTCGCCATCATCGGTGCAGGCGGTGATCTGGTCAATGCGGGTCGAGTTAAGGATGAATAAGAAGGAAGTGTCTTTTTCCTTGACCTCGTCATAACCGAGATCTGGCTCTCTGAGGTACTTGATGTTTTCCAAGTTATCAATCTTCTTTGGGTCAATTTGCATGATCTTGCCTAGAAGAAGTTTATGTAGAATGCTTACATCAAGATCTCGCCAGGCTTTGGCCCGATCGGGTTCAAGCTCGGTCATAGCCTCTGGGGAATCCAGTGTTAAGAGGTAATATCCTTGGGAGCATACGAATCCAATTACTCCAACTTGATCTCTGGCACCTTCCATCTTGCTTTCTAAATCTTCGCGGCTGTCAAACTTTTCTATGTTAAATAAATCGTTGGACCTGGTCATGATCTCATCAAAGGTCTGATTCTTGTAATCGAATATCAGCCTGTGAGTGGGAAGGATTGTCAATCCGGGATTACTCATACTCACCATGGCAGTCATACGATAATTGAACCCGGCATTTGGAGCTGCATTGGGATATTTGGCCTTCATCTCTTCCTGATAATTGAGTGCGGTCTCGTATCGGTGGTGGCCATCAGCGATGATCAGATTGGTTTTGTCTGCCATTTCGGCATTAACCTGTGAGATTACCTCAGGATCAGTTACAACCCAAACTTGATGGAGCACATCCTTTTCATGCAATTCTTTGGCCTCGATATTGGCTGAGCATTGGATCGCCTGGTCAAAGATGGCATCGATCTTATTTTCCTGGTCTGGGTACAACATAAAAATGTTGCCAAAATAAGTTTCAATTGCCCGGGTGAGGTTAAGCCGGTCGATCTTTGGTCCAGCATGGGTTTTTTCGTGAGGAAGGACAATTCCTTCATCAAAGCCGGATAACTCAAAGGCGCAGATGAAAGCTTTGCGAGTTATAGTCTTACCGGATGGCAGGGGGAAGGTTTGGTGATAAACATAATAAGCGGGTTGGTCTTCCCGTTTTAATATGCCGTCCTTCAACCACTGATTAAGGAAATCATTGGCCCTTGTATACACGTTGTCAGTCTCAGAATCTGTGTCGAATTCCTTGCCCTTGATAATGCGAGTGACGTTATACCCGCTGAGGGCATAATACTCATCTTGCAGCCCGTATCGAACCCGGTCATAAGGCTGGCTGATAACATCATTGATATGGCCGATCTTGTCCTGGTTATAGCGAATTGCGCGAAACGGTTTGATGATTGCCATAAGGGCTTATCCTTTAAGAGTTTCGATAACTTTTTGAGCAGCAACTTCACCGACCCTGGCTTTGGCCTCTTTAGTGCCAGCGCCTATATGAGGTGATCCGATCACCTGGTCGAGTGAAAAGAGTTTGGAATCGGCAAGTGGTTCTTCAGCAAAGACGTCCAGCGCGGCGCCGGCAACCTTTCCGTCTTGGATGGCCTGGTAAAGAGCATGCTCATCGATAGTGCCGCCTCTGCTGCAATTGATGATCCTAACACCGGGTTTTACCTTGTCAAATGCAGCTTCGTCCAGGATGTTGTGGGTCTCATCGGTGTGGGGGACATGCAAACTTATGTAATCTGCTTTTGCGAGGAGGTCGTCCAGTTCCATCAAGGTGATGTTGGGCAGTTCGTTGACATAGGGGTCAAACGCTATTACGGTCATACCGAGAGCAATTGCCCGGTCAGCAACAGCAGATCCGATGCGCCCAGAGCCGATCAATCCCAGGGTTTTGCCTGAAACCTCAGAGCCCAGGAAAGATTTCTTCTCCCATTTTCCAGCTTTCATAGAGGCTGTCATCAGGGGTATATTGCGGGCGAGCGCCATTAGATAGGCGACTGTCAGTTCGGCCACAGATTGAGTGGATGCAGATGGCGTATTGAGCACTTTAATGCCCTTTTCTTTCGCATAGGCAACGTCAATATTGTCCAGTCCAACCCCGGCCCTGACAACAGATTTGAGAGAAGTGCCAGCGTCCAAGACTTCTTTGGTAACTTTGGTCCTGCTTCTGACCACCATGCAAGGATATTCTGGGATAACTTCAAGCAGCTCTTCTGGTGTAATGTCCGGCTGGTTCACTACTTCGATCCCCGCTTCTTTAATCAGTTTTAGTGCTTTTGGATCTGTTGCATCACATATTAATACTTTCATATTTCCTCACAGAATAAGTGATCAGGCGCCTCTATTTAGGAAGCGACTGAAGATTACTTAAAGGCCTAAGATGTCATCGATCTGATCTGTTAGCCAATGCACATCAGCAATTTGCAGATCACCCATGTGGGCGATCCTGAAGCATTTTCCTTTCAAGTCACCGTAGCCATTAGATAACATAGCACCTCGTTTGGCCAGCTCTGCGTTGAGATTCACTACATCAATTTCCCGCGTGTTATGAACATTGGTCACAGTGGGGGACAGGTAATTTTCATCGCTGTAAAGGGCAAAATTCTTCCGAGTCCAGGACTGTACGCGTTCTGCCATATCCAGGTGGCGTTGGAAGCGGGTCTCTACACCTTCTTTATATATGCGATCCATTTGAACGTTCAGAGCATTAATTATGCTGATCGCTGGAGTGGCTGGTGTCTGATTTTTGACCGCTTTCTTTTCGAGCTGTTCGAAGTTGAAATAGAAACCTCGATTCCCTACCGATAATGAACGCTGATAAGCTTTTTCACTGACGGTGACAACGCATAATCCGGGGGGTAGGGCAAACGCTTTTTGAGTGCCTGCCAAAACAACGTCTAATCCCCATTCATCTACCTTGATATCAGTGCCGGCCATTGAGCTGACTGCATCCACCAGTACCAGTATGTCAGGATATTTTTCTTTTACCAGGGCGCCGATCTCTTTTATGGGATTCATCACACCAGTAGAGGTTTCATTATGTGTGATGCAAACTGCTTCAAAACCACCTTTGGATAAATACTCATCCACCATTTCAGGGGTTGTGGCCTGTCCCATCTCGACCTTGATGAGATCGATTTCTTTCCCATTCAATGTGGCAATTTCGGCCCAGCGTTTAGAAAAGGCGCCGCAATCCGTCATCAGGACTTTATTATTAACACAATTGCGGATCGCGCCTTCCATCATGCCAGTAGAGGAGGATGTAGAAAGATAGATATGGCCATCGGTCTGAAGGAATTTCTTAAGTTTTGTGACAACCTGTCCATGCAGATCTGAATATAGCTTGTCCCGGTGCCCGATCATCGGCACTGACATGGCTTCGAGTATCTCATCAACTACGTGTGTTGGTCCTGGAATAAAGAGTTTTTTGTACACGGATGCCTCCCTGGAGGATGATTAAAATAATTTTTTACAATCGATAATGAGGTGTGATTTCTTATCTTGTCACCCTCAGATATTTAGTCTAATCCAAGGCTAATAAAGTGTCAATTGTGTGCATAATCACTATATTAGTTTATCTTGATTGTGACGAATATTTACTAAATTAAATAGAAAAAGGAAGAGGCATATTCTGGACAACCCCTTCCTTATTTTGGTTTGTTTAGGACACCTTCAGCCTTAGATCAATCCTTTCTCGATCAACATCGGGCGGGGATCTACGATATTCTTATGCATGGCTGCGGCTTTAGGAGGAAGGCCCAGTGCTACTGCCATCAATTGAGTGAAATACATAATTGGAACCGTGTGATCGATTTCCATTTGAAATTGCCTGGCATCCAGATTCATATGACAAAGTGGACAAGCAACAGCGATTGCGTCAGCTCCCACATCGATTGCGCCTTGCACCAGGTTTGCGCTAAGGTCAATCACAATATCGGGACGGGAGAGGGCATGCCCGGCTCCACAACAGGTGGTTTTAAAGGACCAATCCAACACTTCAGCACCCATGGAATCCATCAGTACATCCATATCCATGGGGTATTCCGGGTGTTCTGCTCCAGTGATATCTGGTGGTCTGGTTAGCAGGCAGCCATAATAACAAACTACCTTTAGATCCTTAAGTGGCTTTTTGGTTCTTTCTGCCACTACCTGGGGGCCAACATGTTTGTAGATAGCTTCGATCATCGTGCTGACGTATACCTCATCCTGGTAGTCATACCCCAGGAGCTGGTCAGCTTTTGCCTTGTGATCTGGATTGGTCCTGATATCATACTGGGCAGTTTTGTGGCGGCTGTAACAGGCTGCGCAGGGCATGGTGACTTCCTTATATCCCTGCTTCTCAAATAAGGCCAGATTTTCCATTGGTAAATGAAGAGCAGCTTCCGGGTCCGCCCGATGGGCGGCCGAGCTTCCGCAGCATACCCAGCCTTTGGGCTCAACCAATTGGAGATCCAATTCCTCACAGACAGCCTTTGAGGACACGTTGAACTCAGTGGCTGTTGTTTCCAGGGAGCAGCCAGGATAGTAAGCAATTTTGGTGGCGGCCCCGGGTTGGGGTTTGATTTGTTTTTTGCTGGGCATTTTTGTCAGATGGGGTATGAAACCAACTTTGCCCTTCTGGAAGAATTTAAGGTACAGCAGGATATCATCAATCAAAGTCATTGGTTTTTGTAATATCAGTTCAGCCATCAGCCCTGGTTCATAGGAGCGACCCCAGAGATTAATCTCTCTCATGAAAGCTCGATTAAATCGATTGGTTTCAGGAATCCGGGGTTTGTATCCACGCTCCAGACTTTCCCTAGTCAGGAATTCCATGATTGCAGTTATATCTAAACCCTGGGGACAGCGTGTGGTGCAGGTCAGACATGAGGAGCATAACCAGGGTGTTTTCGACTGCAGTGCGATATCTTCTTGGCCCAATTGAACAGCCCTCATGATCTGGTTGGGCTGCCAGTCAAAATACTCCGCAACAGGACAACCACTGGTGCATTTTACGCACTGGTAGCAGAGATAGACATTTTCGCCGATCTCTTCCCGGATCCGTTCAGCCAGATCTGATTTAATGATAATGGTTGGTTGTTCTGATACCTTGGTTTCCTCTGACATGGAATTATCCTCTCAGCACGAATAAGAATACTTACTTAACTTCAGGACGCGGATAAAGACCTGCTCCCTCGACAATGGGTTTTACGGCTTCTTCCCATTCGATCGCCATGATATGGACACCCGCGACACCCTCAATTTTCTGGATGTCCTTTATTAGATCAATGCAAACTTGAATGCCTTCTGTCTGCCATGCTTTTGAGCGGGCTTTTTTCTCTTCCGGTGCCAGATCGGCAGCTTTTTTACCGATCCACTCTTTCCCGGCCTGCATCATCCTGTCGATCACCTCATCAGGAACCAGGATGCCTGGCACATTTTTCTTCATATATTTCGCCATGCCCGGGCTTTTTAACGGACCGACACCGGCAAGGATGTAAGCTTCTTTATGCACGCCCAATTCGCGAACTTTTTCCATATATTTAGCGAATTCCTTGACGTCATAAACCAGCTGGGTTTGGATAAAATTTGCACCTGCCTTGACTTTCTTGGCCAATCTTAACGGTCTGAAATCAGTCGGATCGGCAAAAGGTGCAGCTGCTGCACCCACCAGGAAGGATGCTGTTAGGCCTTTTACTTCGTCCCCACATTGGAAAATGCTTTTATCGCGCATTTCAGTCACCATCTGCACCAATTGCAGGGAATCCATATCATATACGTTTTTTGCTGTGGGGTGGTTTCCAAAGATCTGGTGGTCGCCGGTGAGACAGAGCAAGTTCCTTAAGCCCAGGGCATAGGCACCCAATAAATCTGCCTGGATTGCAAGCCTGTTGCGATCACGGCAGGTCATTTGAATAACAGGCTCGAGGCCTTCCTCGAGGGCAAGTAGCCCAGCTCCAATACTGGACATCCTGACGATCGCTGTCTGGTTGTCGGTGATATTTACAGCATCAACATATCCCTTCAAAAAGGCTGCTTTCTCGCGAATTACATTAGCATCAGCGCCCTGGGGAGGGCCAAGTTCTCCTGTTACAGCAAAATGGCCTTGCCGGAGTACTTTTTCTAAATTTGTCCCTACTAAATAGCCGTTGTTTTTTCCACTCATCAATGATTTCTCCTCAACTCATGCTTCATCTGAGATCAATCTCAGGTCTTCGCGAATGATTTTCCTTGGTCCACCGTCTCTTGATACTTGCCAATTCTTAGGGGGCTGCAATTCCAATAATAAATCTTGTTTCCCCATACTGGTCAATCGATCATAAATTAATTGCCAGGCGCAGGGGACATCAGGGTCGATTTCGCAGTGTCCGTCTTCAGATCCACCACAAGGTCCATTCAGCAGGGATTTTGAACAACGGGCTATGGGGCAAATCCCCCCTGTTAAACCGAGGATGCAGTCTCCGCAGGCAGCACAGCGTTCTTCCCAAACACCTTGTTCTGTAGGAAGTCCCAGGAAAGTAGTGTTCAACCCCGGTACGACCCAGGTGTCAGGGAAGTGCTCTGCAATGGCCTGTACACCGATTCCGCACGCCAGAGAGAGGACTATGTCTGCATCAGCAATTTCTTTTTCGATCTCATCAAGATATTCCCATTCACACTGCCGTTGAACAGTTACATCCGTAACTTCTTGTGGGTGACCATTTAATTTTGAAGCCATCCGTAGCGAAGCAGACATGATCTGTGCTTCCCGGTCTCCTCCCGCAAAACATACGGTCACACAGGTGCCGCAACCTACAACGAGCACCTTTTTTGCATCTCCTATTAGTCCTTGAATTTCTGCTAGTGGTTTTTGTTCAGCTGTGATCATCTTCTACTCCTGTGATTAAGAATGTGCAAAACAAGTAAAGCTTCAGACCGGGTTCACTATCCGGAATGGATTGGGTCCGATAGTTTGAATTAGTTCAGTCATTTCCTTGGCTTTTTGCGCGAACTCAGCCGCCATGGCAGCTGACATATGGAACATCTGAACCCTTTTTGGATTGATACCAATTTCCTCTAAAATTGATTGGAGATACTCAACTCTCTTTTTAGCGCGTAGATTACCTTCCAGGTAATGACAGTCGCCGGGTAGTCAACCCGCCACCATTACACCGTCTACACCGGCTTCAATTGCTTTTAGCGGTAAAAGGATGTCAATCTTTCCTGTACAGGGAATTTCGACAATTTTGACCTGGGGAGGATATTGCATCCTTAAACCTCCCGCTAAATCTGCAGCGTTATATGCACAATAAGTGCAGCTGTAGGCAACGATCTGGTATTTATAATTAGTGTCAGTCAAGATATATTTTCTCCATTATAAACAATAAAATAATAATTGGTGTCTCCAGTTATTATTTACTTATGGGGAGTCCTGGAATTAGGGGCCCGTAAGGGGAGCGTCAACTGGTTCTGTTTGAACAAGTGCTTGTACTTTGGCATGCATCTGGGTGTCAGTGAAATGCATCAGCTGAATGGCTTTCGCTGGACATTCTGCTGAACAAATACCACATCCTTGGCAAACAGCCGGTTCAATATAAGCTGCTCCCATAATATCACCAACACCAACCAGATCCGGTTTAATAATTGGGACTTCAAAAGGACAGACTCGAACACAAGTCAGGCAGCCTGTACACTTTTCCGGATCTACAATTGCTACCCTTCCTCCAGCAACGAGAGAGTCCTGACTCAAGATCCGGAAAGCCCGGGAGGCTGCAGCCTGGGCCTGGATCATACTCTCATCGATAAGTTTAGGATAGTGAGCCATGCCAGCCATGAAGATTCCTTCTGTGGCAAAGTCAATAGGACGGAGTTTAACATGCGCTTCCATGAAAAACCCTTCGTTATCAATTGAAACTTTAAAATGATTGGAGAGGTCCTTATTGTCGGGATTAGGGATCACCGGCATAGACAAAACAACCAGATCCGGATGGATCTCTATCGTCCGCCGAAGAGATTTGTCCCAGGCTAAGACGGTTAAGGAATCTTTGTTTGAATTTGAAGGTTGGCTGACCTTAACGTCCGGTTTATGATCCTTGTCATAACGAATAAATGTCACACCTTGTTCGCGAGCTTCGGTATATAAACGTTCTTTAAAGCCGTAAGTCCTTATGTCCTTGTAAATAATTGTCACCTGGGTATCTGGTTTTTGTTGTTTAATTGCCAGGGCATTCTTAATCGCAACTGTACAACAAATCCGGGCGCAGTATTTTTCAGCAGGGCCAACACACAGGATCATCACAATTGAATCAGGATCTTTATCAAGCGGGCTGATTTGATGTCCAGTAATGATCCCTTCAAAGTTTTGTTGAGTGAGAATGCGAGGATCGCTGCCGAATCCGTACTCTGGACCACGGTACTCCTCACCGCCTGTAGTGAGGATTACAACGCCGTGCTGGATGATTTCTTCCAAGCCTTGATCAGTAATAAGCGTGCTTGTGAAGTTGCCCTTAAATCCAGAAGTATTACTGATTTGAGAATTGAGGTGGACGGTGATCTTTGGATTCGAAACAACCCGATTGATAAGTTCGTTCAGGATTTTTTGAGGGTCTCTCCCGCTCAACGGAGTGAATATGTGGCGGAGCTGACCTCCAAGTTCAGGATTTTTTTCCACCAGATGAACCGGGAAACCACTATCTGCCAGAGTTAAAGCAGCGGTCATTCCTGCCGCTCCTCCACCCACGACCAGGCCGTGTTTATCGATGGGAACATTGACAGTATGTTGAGGGGTTAAGAGTGCTGCCCGGGCTGCTGACATCCTAACCAGATCAATGGCCTTGGCAGTTGCTTTGGGTTTGTCGTATGAATGAACCCAGGAACATTGGTTGCGGATATTCGCCATTTCAAATAGATACGGATTTAACCCAGCCGCTCGGATGCTGTCCCGAAAGAGAGGTTGGTGGGTAAGGGTAGAACAGCTTGATACGACAACCCGGTTTAATCCTTTTTCTATAACGGTTTCTGTGATATGTTTGATGCTGTCCTGGGAACAGGTATAAAGGTTATCTTCTGCGTGCACAACATGAGGTAGGGTAGCGGCGTATTCTGTAACCGCTGGGACATCCAGGTAACCTCCGATATTAGTGCCGCAGTGGCAAACAAAAACTCCAACACGGGGTTCTTCCTCGCTGACATCCCGTTCAGGTGGGTACTCCTTAGTAGTCGTAAGGGAAAATCGGGATTGACCGAGAATGCTTCCGATTGCTCCAGCAGCACCGCTGGCTTCCACAACCGATTCTGAAATGTCTTTCGGTTCCCGGAAAGGACCAACTGCGTAGATCCCTGGGCGGCTGGATTCAATCGGATTGAACTGAACTGTATGACAGAAACCATAATCGTCTAATTCAATTCCCAATTGGCGGCCTAGATCCCGGACAGATTCCGATATCTCCATCCCTACGGATAGAACCACAAGGTCAAACTCAGCCTTGATACGCTCGAGTTGATCTCCTTCATCATCAACGTAGATAAAGGAAAGATTTTGGGTTGCAGGATCTTCGTAGATTCCTGAGATGCGCGAGTGGTGGTACTGAATACCATAATTGTCTTGAGCTCGCTGGTAGTACTGCTGGTAGCCTTTGGAGAAAGCTCTCATATCCATCATGAAGATATGGAGATCAAGTTCGGGGTAGTGATCTTTGGCGAGGACGGCTTCTTTTGTGGCGTACATACAGCACACAGAAGAGCAGTAATCGTGATTCTGGTCGCGGGAGCCGATGCATTGTAAAAACGCAACTCGTTTTGGGAAAGCGTTATCAGAAATGCGCTCCAGATGTCCCAGTGTGGGTCCCGAAGCCGAGAGCAGACGTTCGAACTGCATAGAGGTGATCACATTTTGATAACGTCCGAACCCAAATTCTTGAGAAAGTTCTGCCTGATAGGTTTGGTAGCCGGGAGCAAGGATAATTCCCCCGACATCTAGGTTTTTTTCCTGAGCGAGCATATTGAGATCAATTGCATCTCTGCCGCAGGCAATAACACAAGAATTACATTCGGAGCAAATTCCGCAAGATAAACAGCGGGCGGCCTCTTTTTTGGCGCTTTCCTCATCATATACTTGTTCGATCTCCACAAAGTTGTGAATCCTATCATTGACGCACACTTCAGGCGTCGGGATACGGGGTTGAGTGTGGATTTCACCTCTGTCGATGCGGTTAGCGATTTCTTGGTCTGAAAGATTTACGACAGGGAGTTTTGGTTGGGGTGGGGGTTCGAGGGGTTTCCCCTGAAGGTAACGTACGATGGATTGACCAACAGTGTGACCGCTGGCAACCGCCTCAATGACAAAGGATGTCCCGGAGACGCTGTCACCGGCTGCAAATACACCTTCCCGGGTAGCAGCAAGTGTGTTGGGATTAGTTGCGATGGTCTTGGAACGGGTAATGCCTACACCTGCATCGTCAGGAATAAAAGCCAAACCTGCTCTTTGGCCGACTGAAAAGATCACAGTGTCGCAGTCGATTTCATGTTTGGAATCAGGCTTTTTCTCAACGTGAAGACCACCACTTTCATCAAAACTGAATTGCTCAACTTCCAGAAATTGCATACCAGTGACATATCCGTCTGGATCCCCTAGAATCCTTTCAAAGGTGCGACTTGGATAAACGTGGACTCCTTCCGCGATAGCAGCTTTGATTTCCCAGTCATGAGCGGGCATGTTCTCTCGATCTTCCAGGCAGGCCAAGTGGACCTCTTTTCCCAGCCGGATGGCTGTCCGGGCACAGTCAATTGCCACATTGCCACCGCCAAGAATGACAACCCGTTCGCCCCGCATTGGAGTATCGCTTTCCCCTCCATTATCGTATTTTCCAAGACGGACGTCCCGCAAAAAGAGTGTGTTGATTAAAACGCCATCCAGGTTCGCTCCAGGGATTGGCAGCCGGATACCTTCATGGGCTCCAACAGAAATAAGGACTGCTTTGAAACCCTGATCGAAGAGGGCATCCAGATCTTCTACTCTATGATTGAGTTTGAGATCAATGCCTAGGTCAATAATATCCTGGACCTCGCGTTCAATAATATTCGTGGGTAAACGGTATTCAGGGACACCGAGCCTGAGCATGCCGCCGGCAACGGGCATGGCTTCAAAGACAGTAACCGGGAAGCCTTCCCGGATGATATCCTGAGCTGCTGTTAACCCACATGGTCCAGCACCAATGATAGCAACCGGTTGATCTGGTTCGGTTATTTCGATTGGGACGATTGGTTCACGGGTTTTTTCATAAATCTTATCGGTTACAAAACGTTTCAGAGCCCGAATGTTAATTGGTTCATCAACTTTGCCGCGGTTGCACGCGTCTTCACAGCGGTGGTTGCAGATCCGCCCGCAGATCCCCGGGAAAGGGTTGTCCATCTTAATCACGCGCATCGAGTCATCCCAGCGCCCTTCCCGAATGAGCGCGATGTAGCCCTGCGCGCGTTGGCTGGCGGGACAGGCATCACGGCAGGGTGCTATACCTGCTTTCTCGATAGCGTAGGCATTAGGGACTGCTTGGGGATATAGTTTAAAGGCGGCGTGTTTGGTACCGATTCCTTCATTAAATGGGTTTGATAACTCAATTGGACAAACTTCGGCGCAGTCATTGCATGCCACACATTTTTCGATATCAATGTAGCGAGGTTTCTGGTGGACACGGGCTGTAAAATTTCCTACATTGCCGGAGACGTCCAAAACCTCGGCGTTTGTGAGAATCTCAATATTGGGATGGCTCCCAGTTTCTACAAGTTTAGGGGAAATTGTGCACATAGCACAATCATTTGTGGGAAAGGTTTTATCCAGCTGTGCCATTTTCCCCCCAATGGCGGTTTCTTTTTCAACCAGATAAACTTTAAATCCCTGATCTGCTAAATCAAGGGAAGCCTGCATTCCAGCAATTCCCCCTCCGACAACCATTACGGCTCCAACTGGCTTTTCATTTGATTCGATCTGAAGTGTTGAAGACGACATTGAGTGTTCTCCCTGATATTCCACGACTAAGGACAAACTAGACCGGCAGTGAAGGCTGCAATGTACTTTGTCAACTATTAAGAGACTATCATTACAACAAACCTGGCTCTAGTGGGAGCAATGTAGGAATGGCGCAAGAGCCAGATAAATTGAAATATAAAATCTGCTATCTAAGAGACAACCGCCAAGACTCAGGATCTGAGGGGCGGTTGTTGCGATGATATTGGGGCCCTCTGAACCTTACGAATAAGGTTTGGTTCAGTTTTAAGGAGCTCAATTATTATCATTTATTAACGCTTTTCTATCTTTTGATTTTAACGTGGTGTGATTCTGTTGTCAATCAACCAGATGGACAACAGCCGATACATTCTAACTTATGAGGATATTCATCACTTATATTTAGTATGTTCTTCAGGAAAATTAACCAAAAAGAGGGAAAAAATAGATGATGCGGGATCGGTGGGAACTATTATTCACATCATTGTGAACAGAAAGAGATAAATATTAGACCTGGATCCAGGTTATTTTTATGTAATCGGTCTCCTATTAATTAAAATATAAAATCCTTTCACCGCAAAACCGGGAAAGGATTTTGACGTGAGCATTGTTGATATTGTAAGGGACTTATCAGGTATATGTCAACAGATCCTGGGCAGCATTTCACCAGCCAGCAGATCAACAATCCTGGTTGAACCCAGTCCTGTCTTTAGAAGGAGCCGGCCAGACGGGCTTTCCTCAACATGCCCGATCACTACGGCTTCTTTACCGTACTTCGTTTTATGCATTACATCGAGTATCCGGGGTGCATCTTCAGGACCAACAACAGCTATTAATTTACCTTCATTGGCAATATACAGTGGGTCAAACCCCAGCATCTCACAGGCTGCTGCGACAGCTGGTTTAACCGGAATAGAACCCTCGTTAAGGAGGATGCCAACCTGGGATTGCTTGGCGATTTCATTTAAAGCAGAAGCTGCTCCGCCACGTGTAGGGTCCCTCAGGACATGAACCTTATCGCTTACGGACAACATTGCTCTGATCAGATGGTTTAAGGGAGCAATATCGCTTTCCAATTTGGTCTCAAAACCCAAATCCCCTCGGGCTTCCAGGACTGCAATGCCGTGATCACCCAAGCTGCCCGATACAATCACCTGGTCTCCGGGTCTGGCCTGGCTTCCACTAATGGTGAGTCCTGGTTCCAGTAAACCTACACCAGTTGTGGAAATATATAGCCCATCCGCTTCTCCATAGGCAACAACCTTGGTGTCTCCACAGATGATCTGCACGTTAGCCTCATCAGCGGCTTCTTTCATGGAGAATACGACCTTTTCAAGGATGCTGATGTCCAGCCCCTCTTCCAGGATAAAGCTGGCAGATAGATAAAGCGGTTTTGCGCCAACCATAGCAACGTCATTAACTGTGCCGCACACGGAAAGCTTTCCGATATCCCCGCCAGGAAAGAATAGGGGGGAGACTACATGCGCGTCCGTGCTGATGGCTAAGCGGACCCCATCACTGATCTCAACTACTCCTGCGTCATCTCCAGCTAGGAGGGCCTCATTAGCTAGAGGGGGGTAGAAGATATCTTTGATGAGATCTGACATCATCTTTCCGCCACTGCCGTGTCCCTGGACGATCTTGTCGGAATGTTTACGGGGTATAGGGCAGGTTGGACTTTCCATCGAAGGTGTCTTTTTTGTCATGAGCTTTTCTCCGGGGACCTTGGTGTCTGGGTCCGGTAGCGATAATACGCAGCACAAGCGCCTTCGTCTGAAACCATAGTTGCGCCCAGGGGATTCTCTGGTGTGCATAATGTCCCAAACGCTTCACATTGATCGGGTTTTTTTATACCTTGCAGTACCAGGCCTGATATACAAAGAGGGGATTCCTCTACCTGGATAGTTTCAACCTGGAATCGTTTTTCAGCGTCGTATTTGCTGTAAATCGGCCTCAGGCGCCAACCACTGCCGGGAATGAGCCCGATGCCGCGCCATTTTCTATCACATTCTTCAAATACTTTATCGATCACAGCCTGGGCGCTCTGATTCCCTTTTTCAGTTACTGCCCGAATGTAGGCATTGTTTACATCGCAGGTTCCTGCTTCGAGGGACTCGACGGTAGTTAATATTCCCTGGACGATGTCCAGAGGTTCAAAGCCTGTAATGGTCATGGGGATGTTATATTTTTTAGCCAGGGGGATATATTCCCAGTATCCCATTACTGCGCAGACGTGGCCTGCTGCCAGGAAACCCTGGACCCGGTTATGGGGTGAGCTGAGGATGGTTTCTATTGCCTGCGGTACCCTTACATGCGAGACCAGGATACTGAAGTTTTCGATTCCTAATTGATCGGCCTGGAGCACGCTCATCACATTGGCGGGTGCGGTTGTTTCGAAGCCGATAGCAAAAAAGACAACTTCCTTATCAGGATTCTCTTGGGCCAGCTTGACAGCATCAAGTGGAGAATAAACAACTCGGACATCGCCTCCCTGGGCTCGAACGGAGAACAGGTCAGCCTGGGAGCCAGGAACCCGAAGCATATCGCCGTAGCTTGTAAAGATTACGTCTGGTTTTGAGGCGATTGCCAGGGCCTTATCAATCAGTTCCAGAGGAGTAACACATACCGGGCATCCCGGTCCATGTACCAGTTCGATCTCATCCGGAAGCAGTTGGTCAAGCCCATTTTTGATGATGGAATGAGTCTGGCCTCCGCAAATTTCCATTAAGGTCCAGGGTTGAGTAGTTATCTCTTTGATCTTATCGATCACTCCATGAACCAGTTCGGCATTGCGGTATTCAGTGAGGTATTTCATACCGGATCTTCGCCTTCCAATTCACCAGCTTCAATGATCTCTCGGATCAAATCGATCGATTCCTGGGCTTCTTCCTCGCTTAATAAACTGATGGCAAAACCCACATGGATAATTGCGTAATCGCCAATTTTTGCTTCAGGAACGTGTTCAATGCAGGCTTCACGGGTGACCCCGCTGAAATCCACCTTGGCCATCTTTAGTTCTTGTTTTTCATATATTTCGATAATTTTTCCTGGAACCGCAAGACACATTATTTCCTGCTCCTTTATTCGGATAAGAATCTTTGTCCAATCACTGCCTGTCCCAATGAAAGACCGCCGTCATTGGCGGGAACTTGTTTATGGATGAAAACCTTAAAACCTGCTTTTTGCAGCGCACTGCGTGATTTTCTTAAGAGGCTCATATTTTGCCACACTCCGCCGCTCAAGGCAACCTGGTTCAGATCGTTGATCTTTTTCAACTTAAGCGCCATTTCCAAAAC
>Ga0075114_10000822_pt1 | contig 17960 bp, 16 predicted proteins | sample AntAceMetag02UKM_FD_69784 | JGI IMG/M metagenome (GOLD analysis project Ga0075114, IMG submission 69784) | Saline lake microbial communities from Ace Lake, Antarctica - Antarctic Ace Lake Metagenome 02UKM | ecosystem: Environmental > Aquatic > Non-marine Saline and Alkaline > Saline | place... | reverse complement strand
GAACTTAACCTGAGCGTTAAAAACCGGTTAACCCAAGGCGACGTCATACTCATCAAGGGTTCAAGAGGAATGCAGCTTGAAAGGGTTGTATCTTCTATAGTGGACAACCGGGAGACAACTTAGCACCGCTGTAAGGACAAAAGAATGATTTATAATTTACTATATCCGCTTCACGAATATTTTACGGTCTTTAATGTATTCAAATATATTACATTCAGGGCAATCTATGCCACTGTAACCGCTCTACTCCTGACTTTGCTGCTTGGACCGGTCTTCATTGCGAAACTCAAAAAGATAGGCTGTGCACAAAATGTCAGGGAAGACGGCCCGTCAACCCATCGGGTAAAAGAAGGAACACCCACCTCAGGCGGACTTTTAATCCTTTTTTCCATCATTATCTCTTCTCTTTTATGGGCTGATATTACAAACCATTATGTATGGATCATGCTGTTTTCTCTTGCCGGTATGGGCGCGATCGGATTTCTGGATGACTATAAAAAAATAAAGTACGGCAACAGCAAAGGAATCAAGGCAAGAGAGAAACTTTCACTTCAGATCATTGTCGCTTCAGTTATTGCTGTTCTTCTCTACCTGGAGCCCAATTTCAATACGCACTTAAGTTTTCCGTTTTTTAAAAATATCCTTCCGGACCTGGGCGCTTTTTATCCTTTTTTTGTTGTATTTGTTATTGTGGGCGCATCAAACGCAGTAAACTTAACAGACGGGCTTGACGGACTGGCCACCGGTCTTGTTCTGATCGTCTCCGCCACTTATCTGCTTTTTGCTTATATCACCGGACACTTCGGGCTGGCAGAATATCTTAAAGTTACCTATATACCCGGAACCGGTGAACTCGCAATTATCTGCGGGGCAATGGTTGGCGCATCAATGGGATTTCTATGGTACAACACGCATCCGGCTCAGATCTTTATGGGCGATGTGGGTTCACTTGCGCTGGGAGGATCTCTAGGGACAATCGCTGTTATCACCAAACATGAAATACTTCTTGCCGTTGTTGGCGGTGTCTTTGTGGTTGAAGCCCTTTCCGTAATATTCCAGGTCGGTTCTTTTAAACTCCGTAAAAAAAGAATATTTCAGATGGCGCCGATCCATCATCATTTTGAATTAAAGGGCTGGGCTGAACCAAAAATAATTGTAAGATTCTGGATAGCAGGCATTGTGCTTGCGCTCCTTGCTATAAGTACACTCAAATTAAGGTAGGTAAAGTGGATCTTTCAGGGAAAAAAGTTCTTGTTGCAGGAGCCGGTAAAACAGGTATCTCAACCGCACGCTTCCTACTTCAGAAGGGCGCGCAGCTGACCGTTGCAGACACCAACATACATGCGGAAATTCCCGAAGATATCAAACAAAGCACCGCGAAAACCATAAGGGGTCCCCATGAAAACAGCATATTTACTGAGCAGGACCTTATCATCATCAGTCCGGGGATACCGCTTACCATAGAACCGATAGCAAAAGCGATATCAAACGGGATCAAGGTTATAAGCGAAATAGAACTGGCATCTCTTTTCACCAAGACGCCAATTATTGCAATAACAGGAACCAACGGCAAGACGACAACGACGACCCTGCTACAGCATATTTTTGAGACCTGCGGAAAAAAAGTCTTTACCGGCGGAAACATAGGCACTCCCCTGATCGAATATGTCTCCGGCGTTCAGGATGCAGACTACATCATTGCCGAAATCAGCAGTTTTCAGCTTGAAGCAATTTATAAATTCAGACCCTGTATCAGTATTCTGTTGAATATCACCGAAGACCATCTGGACAGATATGATCTATTTGACGATTATGTCTCAGCAAAAAATAACATATTTAAAAACCAGCAGAAAGCAGACACCGCCATCATTAACAGGGAAGACGATATAGCCGTTACGCTGGCCGAAAACATAAATGCAGATGTTTACTTTTTCAGTACCCAAAAAGAAATTAAAAACGGCGCCTTTTTTAAAGACGGGTTTCGATTCACAAAAGAGAACGATGAAACATTTATCGCCGAAAAGGGAATTCACTTAACCGGAGAGCATAACAGAGAAAACATCCTGGCTGCAGTCTCCGCAGCAAACATCTGCGGCCTGCCGATCAAAAAGATAACAAAGGCACTGCAGACATTTAAAGGCCTTCCCCACAGAATGGAATTTGTAGATTCATTAAAGGGAATTGATTTTTATGATGATTCTAAAGCAACAAACGTAGGCGCCTGTCTTAAATCTATTACCAGCATAAAGCCTCCGATCATTCTTATCGCAGGAGGAAAAGACAAGGGCGGAAGCTATCTTCCGTTAAAAAATAAAATTTCAGAAAACGTTCAGGAACTTATACTCATCGGTCAAGCCCAAAACAGAATAAAAGAAGAACTGGCATCAACAGTTCCAATGTCATCAGCTGATACGCTTGAAGAAGCAGTTACCCTGGCATTCAGCAGAGCAAAAAAAGGCTGCTCCATTCTTCTTTCTCCTGCCTGCTCAAGTTTTGACATGTTTGACAGCTATGTTCACAGAGGCAATATCTTTAAAACAGCTGTAAAAGCATTAAGAGAAACGGTTTATGAACAATAAAAACCTGACACAAAATTTTATGATATTTATACCGATCTTCCTGGTGGGACTCGGCATTATTATGATTTACAGCTCAAGCTCGATATTTGCCGCTGAAAAATTTAATGACAATGCTTATTTTTTCAAAAAACAGGCTCTTTTCGGGATAAGCGGAATCATATGCATGATTCTTGTTATGAAGATCCCATACTCTTTTTTTAGTAAAATCGCCTATCCACTGTGGTTTCTATGCTTATGTATGCTAATACTTGTACTCATACCGGGCATAGGAACAAAGGTTGGCGGTGCAGTAAGATGGCTGAGGATAGGCCCCCTTTCATTTCAGCCTTCGGAGCTGGCAAAACTTGGCGTAATCATCCTTCTGGCATCCTCTTTATCAAAAAAAGAGCATTCAAAGATCAAAACTTTTTCAATCGGGATTCTCCCTCATCTTGTATTTGTAATTCCGGTCTGCTGCCTGATCATTCTTCAGCCGGATTTTGGAACTTCAGTCATCCTCGCATCAGTATTCTTTATTATCCTTTTTACGGCAGGTGCCCCCATCAGGTATTTATCTCTGATGGGCATCATTGCAGCATCAGCAGGCACCCTTTTAATTGCCTGTAAAGGCTACAGAATTACGAGACTTCTCGCTTTTATGAACCCGTGGGAAAACGCCACCGGTTCAGGCTTTCAGATCGTTCAATCCTTTCTGGCATTCGGGTCCGGTGGACTCTGGGGCACAGGACTTGGAAGAGGGACTCAAAAGCTTTTCTATCTGCCTGAACCTCACACAGATTTTATACTCTCTGTTATCGGCGAAGAGATCGGATTTGTTGGTGTTTTAACCGTGATTATACTTTTTGTGGCACTGATAGCCTGCGGCATTAATATCGCAATGTATGCAAATGATCTCTTTGGAACATATCTGGCTCTCGGTATCACTGCACTTATTGGTCTCCAGGCAACAGTAAACATGGCGGTTGTGATGGGTCTTGTTCCCACAAAAGGGACCCCTCTTCCTTTTATAAGTTATGGCGGAACATCACTTTTACTAAACCTTACAAGCGTGGGGATACTTCTGAGTATCTCCAGACAATGCAATTTTAAGGTGAGAAAATGAACATCATCATTGCCGGAGGCGGTACAGGGGGACACCTTTTCCCAGGCATTGCCATTGCCAGGGAATTCCTGAGAAAAGACCCTAAAAACAGAGTAACCTTTATCGGGACTAAAAAAGGCATTGAGTACCGGGTTCTGCCGGAACTTGGTTTTGACCTAAAGGTCATAACCGTAAAAGGGTTTAAGGGAAAAGGCCTTTTAGAAAAGATCAAAGCACTATTTTGTATACCTTACTCTTTTATAAAATCAGCATATTATATAAAGAAGCTCCAGGCAGATATTGTGATCGGACTGGGCGGATACATATCGTTTCCCCCGATCATAGCAGGAAAAATAATGGGAAAACCCACAGCAATCCATGAACAGAACAGTTTTCCCGGCTTAAGCAACCGCATCCTCGGTAAAATTGCTGACAAGGTTTTTATCTCAAACAGAGAAAGCAGCCTTTTTTTTAAAAAAGAAAAAACCATTTTATCGGGGCTTCCGATCAGGGCAGAATTTATAAAAAACAACCTGCCGGAAAGAGACACCTCTTTTAACATTCTGGTGATCGGAGGCAGTCAGGGATCACATGAAATAAACAAAGCTATTATCGATTGCCTGCCAAGATTAAACAGTGTTAAAGAACGGATAAAGTTTATTCATCAGTCGGGAGAAAAAGATAAAAAAGAACTTATAAAACATTACGCTGAAAATGGGATTTCTGCTGCCGTATTCACATTTATTGACGACATCTACACCTGTTATCAGAAATCAAATCTTGTTATTTCAAGAGCAGGTGCGTCAACTCTTGCAGAAATAGCCTTGTGTGGCAGGGCATCGATATTAATACCCTACCCATATGCAACGAATAATCACCAGGAAAAAAACGGGCGCGCATTTGTTGAAGAAGGCGCATCCGTAATGATCCAGTCATCAAGGCTAAGCGGAGAAAAACTGGCGTCTGTAATTATAAATCTTGAGAACAGACCGGAGCAGATAAAGAAAATGGAAGAGCAGGCAAAAGCTCTATCAAAGCCAAAAGCATCTGAAAGGATAACCGATGAATGCTACAAGCTTTCGATTAAGGGGAAACCGGGAAAGAGGCGCCGTTCATAAGGTCAGGATTAAAGATAAGGCTAACCACTTTCTGCTAAACAAACTGCTTGTCCTGAGATATCACGTGAGGAAAAAACCGGCATTAATAAGGGCGATTATTTTTTTTGAATCAGCACTTATAAAAATACATTTAATCAAAATTTAAAAAATTCAAGAAACGGGCCATGTATAAAAAAAATCAACACATACACTTTGTCGGAATCGGCGGAATCGGAATGAGCGGCATTGCAGAGCTGCTTTTAAACCTGGAATATAAAGTAAGCGGTTCCGACCTTAACCAAACAGAGCTGACCCAAAGGCTTTCTTCTCTGGGTGCCACGATCTATAAGGGCCATGACAAAAAGAACATTACGGATGCCGACGTGGTTGTTCTGTCCTCTGCAATTAAACCCGACAACCCGGAAGTCGTTATCGCGAGAGAATATAACATCCCGGTAATCCCGAGAGCAGAGATGCTGGCGGAATTAATGCGGCTGAAATACGGTATTGCCGTAGCCGGGTCCCATGGAAAAACAACGACCACATCGCTTGTTGCAACCGTTCTCGAACATGGCGGAATCGACCCGACGGTTGTCATCGGCGGTAAACTTAACAAAACAAACACAAACGCTTTTCTCGGACAGGGGGATTTCCTGGTAGCAGAGGCAGATGAAAGCGACGGCTCTTTTTTAAAACTGCCGCCCACGATTGCAGTGGTTACAAACATTGACCGTGAGCATATGGATTTCTACAGCGATTTAAATGAAATAAAAGAGACCTTTGTAGAATTTTTAAACAAGGTGCCTTTTTACGGCCTGTCCATAATCTGCATGGATAATGAAAATCTACAGAGTCTTATTCCAAGAATGGAAAAAAGGATACTGACCTACGGATGTTCATCACAGGCTGACCTTCGTGCCCAGGATATAGATTTTGAAGGATACAGCTCAAAATTCGGCGTATACCTTAATGATAAAAAGCTGGGCATCATAAAACTCAGCATGCCCGGAATACACAATGTATGTAATTCTCTTGCTGCTATCGCGGTCGGGCTTGAACTTAATGTACCGTTCAAAACTATTAAAAAAGCACTGGCGGAATTCAAGGGTATTCACAGAAGGTTTGAGGTCCGTGCCGTCAAAAACAGCATTACCTGGGTCGACGATTATGCACATCATCCGACAGAAATAAAAATGACCTTAAAAGCAGCAAAAAAAGCAGCGGAAGGCAGGGTGGTTGTTCTTTTTCAGCCTCACCGCTACACAAGAACCCGGGATCTTTTTAAGGAATTCATGTCAGCCTTTAATGAGGCTGATGTTCTTATCGTGACTGACATTTACGCAGCGGGTGAAAAACAGATTAAGGGCGTAAGTTCTCAAAAATTTTACCAGAGCATCAAACAGTATGGGCACAAGGACGTAACGTTTATCCCCTCACTGACGAATGCGGAAGAATATCTTCGTGACAACCTTAAAAAAAACGACCTTTTCCTTACCATGGGAGCAGGAAACGTCTGGATGTCCGGAGAAAATGTAATAAACATGCTTTAGACCGGAAGTGAAAAATGGAAGAAACAAAATATCTAAAAAAAGAATTTCAGATGAAAAAAATCGGTGTCCTCATGGGCGGAATGTCCGCTGAAAGAGAGATATCACTAAAAACCGGTTCGTCGATCCTTGACGCACTTATCAAAAAAAAATACCACGCTGCTGCAATAGACGTTGACATGAATATTGCGGAGGCCCTTAAACAAACCGGTATTGAAACAGCATTTATCGCTCTTCACGGCATGCTGGGTGAAGACGGCGCGATACAGGGGCTTCTTGAGATCGCAAAGATCCCCTACACCGGATCAGGACTGCTTTCAAGTGCTGTCTCAATGAATAAAGAGGTATCAAAAAAAATCTTCAATTATCACGGCCTTCCGACGCCCCTTTTCCAGGCTTTCACATTACAAAAAGAAGATATAGCCGCCATAAGGGAAAAGATCCATATTCCCCTGCCCTTCGTCATAAAACCGTCTGAGGAAGGATCAACCATAGGGATCAGCATCGTAAAAAAAGAAAAGGAAATAAAAAACGCACTTTCTGCCGCCTTTGAATGCAGCAGTGAAATAATTGTTGAAGGATTCATTCAGGGAAGAGAGCTGACCGCCGCTGTACTAAACGGGGAGGCTCTCCCCCTGATCGAGATCATTCCTAAAAGCGGTTTCTATGATTATCAGTCAAAATACACAACCGGCGCTACTGAATATATAGTCGAACCCAAAATGGACAAAAACATGGAATTAACCATTCAGGACCTGGCAGTCAGAGCATACAAAGCACTTAACTGCTGCGGCGCAGCACGTGTCGACTTTATCTTAAGCGAACAAAATGAGCCCTGCATCCTGGAGATAAATACCATACCGGGAATGACAGAAACCAGTCTGTTTCCAAAAGCTGCAAAAAAAGCCGGCATTTCTTTCGAAAGCCTGGTTGAAAAAATACTTCTTCAAGCAACGCTGCATAAAAATAAACGCTGAATAAGAGAGTATAATGAAGCTGCCCAACAAAAGAAAAAGAAAGATCCGAAAGAAAAAAGACCTGCAAAGGTTTAAATCATCACTTCTTTACAGTTGTATTATTGCTATTGTTTTATCTTCTGCAGTTCTTACAGCTTATGGATACAGCCAGGTACAAAAACTGGGTTTTTTCAGGATACAGCACATTAAGGTGTCCGGACTGACAAAATATTCCCGGGAAAAGATAATCTCTTTATCCGGAGTTAAAAAAGGAGCATCCGTTTTTTCAGCAGATCTCGTCAACGGTTCACAAAAGCTTGAATCCGACCCATGGATATACAGATCTGTTATTAAAAAAAAGCTTCCAGATACCATAGAAATCATAATAGAAGAACATGATCCAATCGCCGTAATAAAACTTGATAATTATTATCTCATTGACAAAAACGGAATCATTTTTAAGAAGGCCTCAAAAAAAGAAATCTCTTTACCCAAAATAACAGGTATTACCAAAAAAGATATTTCAAAACAAAACGAAACCGGCCGGATGGTAGATTCAGCCCTTGAGCTGATTAAAATCATGCAAAACAAAAGCATGATTAAAAATGATCTTACAATTGTAATGAATAAAACTTTTGGTCTGACAATATCAAACTATAGGGGAAGCATAAAAACAAGCCTTGGATTTGACAATTTCGGTGACAAACTTTCACTTTTACAAAAAATAAACAACGACCTCACCAGTAAAGGCCTGGCAGCAAAAAGCATAAATATTCAATCTACGGAAAAAGCATACATAACGATTTAGCTCTGCTTTAAAAAAATAGACCTGAAGTGTTTTCAAAGAGGATGAGATATATGGGAAGAAAAAACAGGACAGTAGCAAGCATTGATATCGGCACATCCAAAATAAGCGTGATCATCGGCGAGATCAGCCGTGAGGGTGTCGACATCATTGGCGTCGGTTCCTATCCCTCCCTGGGCATAAAAAAAGGTCAGATAATCAATATGGACAGCACCGTCGACTCCATAAAAACAGCTCTTGAAGAAGCAGAAGCAATGACAGGTATTGACATAAGCACTGCTGTTGTCGGGATCGCAGGCGGGCATATAAAAGGCTTTAAGAATAACGGCGTCGTCGCCGTAAAAGGCAAAGAGATAAAAAACAGCGACATCGTCAGTGCCATTGATGCTGCAAAAGCCATCGTCATTCCGATTGACCGGGAAGTGATTCATATCATTCCACAGGAGTTTCTGGTGGATGATCACGGAGGTATAAAAGATCCCCTGGGAATGTCGGGCGTCAGGCTTGAAGCACGTGCCTATATCATTACCAGCGCAATATCCTCAGTCCAAAACATTGTAAAGTGCGTCAATAAAAATGGAATAAAAGTACAGGAACTTATACTTAAGCCCCTTGCATCAGCTGAATCCGTTTTAACAGAAGATGAAAAAGAGCTTGGGAGCGTTTTAATTGATATAGGCGGCGGAACAACAGACATTGCAATTTTTATCAAAGGGACAGTCAGGCACTGCGCGAGTATACCTATTGGCGGAGATCATATTACCTCTGATATTGCGATAGGAATAAGAACACCGATTTCAGAAGCGGAAGAAATAAAGAAAAAAAACGGTAATGCTTCAAGCCTTGAGATCCCGGACGACGCCATTCTTGAGACCACAAATATCGGCAACAAGAAAAAGCAGGTCATCTCACAAATGACGGTTGCACGCATTATAGAAGCAAGAGTTGATGAGACTTTCGAACTTATTAAAAAAGAGATCACAGAAGCAGGATACATGGATTTTCTGCCTGCAGGCGTCATTTTAACCGGAGGAACCTCTTTACTAAAAGGCATTGCCAAAGAAGCACAGGACATACTTGAGATGCCGGTAAGAATCGGAAGTCCAATTAATATAGAGGGAATAAATGAAGTTAAAAATCCGGTCTATGCCGCAGGTACCGGAATGATCCAGTTTGCTTCAAAGGGAAACATAAACCGTTTCAACAAAAAAGGAGAAAAAAGGAGCCTGCTTAATTTATTTCAAAGAATAAAAGACTGGTTCTCAGAAGCTTTCTAATAAAAACAAAACAACGGAGGAATATAATGAAAATTGAATTTGATCAAAACAAAAAATCAGCCACTATAAAAGTAATCGGGGTCGGAGGTGCAGGATGCAACGCAGTTAACACCATGATTGATGCGGGCCTTGAAGGCGTTGAATTCATAGTCGCAAATACGGATCAGCAGGTCCTTGATACCAGTAAAGCCGCAGTTAAGATCCAGCTTGGAGAATCAATAACAAAGGGTCTGGGTGCCGGCGCCAACCCTGAGATAGGAAAGCAGGCAGCACTTGAAGATATAGACAGGATAAAAGAGACATTAAATGATGCTGACATGGTTTTTATTACCGCCGGAATGGGTGGCGGAACAGGCACCGGCGCTTCGCCTGTTATTGCAGAAGCTATAAAAACAATCGGTGCACTGACCGTTGCGGTAGTAACAAAGCCATTTGATCTGGAAGGAAAAAGAAGAAAAAATGTTGCCGAAGCCGGCTTAAAAGAACTGACAGAAAACGTCGATTCACTTATTGTCATACCGAACCAGAGGCTTTTTTCTCTGGCAGAAAAAACAACCACACTTCTTCAGGGATTTAAACTGGCTGACGAAGTACTGCTGCACGCCATAAAATCAATCTCAGACCTGATCAATGTTCCGGGTCTGATAAATCTTGATTTTGCCGACGCAAAAACAATTATGTCTAATATGGGTATGGCTTTCATGGGCATCGGCATAAGCAGCGGTGAAAACAGGGCTGCAGACGCAGCCAGAAAAGCAATATCAAACCCTCTGCTGGACAACATCACCATAAGAGGGGCAAAGGGAATACTCATCAACATAACAGCAAGCAGCTCTCTTTCACTCATGGATGTTGAAAAAGCAACAAATTTCATACAAAGAGAAGCACATGAAGATGCCAATATAATTTTTGGCGCAGCCATTGATGAGTCTTTAGGAGAAAACCTCCAGATAACCGTCATTGCCACTGGATTTGAAAACAACAAAAAAGAAAGAAACGATTACATCAGAGAAGTAAAAAATGATATAATGACTCAGAAATTAGAAGATGAAGAGGAACAGAGTCTTCAGAATGAACGGCCAACACCCGCAAATGTTATTAAGATCGGGACAATCATAAGTGAGTTCACAGATGACGGTGAATATGATATTCCCACATTTGTCAGAAATCAGAGAAGCATCTAACCGACAATACTTCCCCGTGCCTGGCAGAAACCTCAGTCAGGCATGGGGCATATGCATGCCATCAATTTGATCAAAAAAAATATCACTCCGGAAAATGAAACTCTTTTTAGCCCTCTCAGCATTGAAGGCCGAATAAAAATTGCCCTGGTGTTTCCAAACACCTATCATGTGGGGATGTCAAATCTCGGTTACCAGTTCCTTTACAGGGCGTTTAACTTATCAAAGGATATCTGCTGTGAAAGATTTTTCCTGCCGGACCATAAATCGGCCGGAAAGCAGCATAAAAACCCAAAGCTTCTGTCTTTTGAAACAAAAAGACCGCTAAGCTCCTTTAATATAATTGCTTTTTCACTCACATTTGAAAATGACTACATAAATATCTTTTCAATACTCAATCTTTCAAATATACCTTTTTTACAAAGTGAACGAAATGAACGACACCCTTTAATCATTGCCGGAGGAATCGCATCTTTTTTAAATCCGGAGCCTATTGCTGATTTTTTTGACATGTTTTTTATCGGGGAAGCAGAGGAAATACTGGAAACTTTTCTGAGTACCGTAAGAGAAGAACATGCGTACAGAAAATGGAAAAAACCGGACCTTGAACAATTTGCAAAAATAAAGGGGATATATATTCCCTCAGGCTATGAAGTGTCCTACAAACCTGACGGACAGATAAAAGATTTTAATCCAAAAAAAGGCTATCCGGATAAGATTAAGTACAGTTCTCCTGGAAACCTCAACCTTTTTCCTGCCTCATCAGCAATATCAACACATGAAACAGCGTTCTCGGATATGGCGCTGGTGGAGGTAAGCAGAGGCTGTCCAAGGCACTGCAGGTTCTGTGCTGCAGGGAATGTTTACCAGCCTTACCGGCTGAGGAACAAGACAGAAATCCAGAATGAAATAAATGTTCTTCTTGAAAATACCGGTAAAATCGGGCTGCTTGGATCGGCCGTTTCCGACCATCCCGACCTCACAGAGATCCTTGAATTTATCACGGATAAAAACAAGGCTGTTTCTCTTTCATCCTTGCGGGCTGATAAAATCTGCGATAAAACAGTTTCCCTTCTAAAAAAGAGCGGGCACAAAACCTTCACCATTGCACCTGAAGCCGGATCTCAGAGATTAAGGGATATCATCCGTAAAGATTTGTCTCTTGGACAGATACTGAATGCCGCAAGAGTACTTTCACGCCAAAGAGTACCGAATATAAAACTTTACTTTTTAATCGGCCTTCCAACTGAAGAAAGCGCTGATATTGAAGCCATCATAGATCTTACCAAACAGATAAAACACACCTATTTCAATGAAGCAAAAAATGAAAAATGGCTAAACCAGATCACGCTAAGCATCAACCCGTTTATCCCAAAGCCTTTCACACCCTTCCAGTGGAGTCCCTACTGTAATCTCAGAGAATTAAAGCAAAAATTGAAAAAGATCAGCAACGCCCTGAAAAAAGAAAGGAAAATCAAAGTAAACTTTGACCTTCCCAAATGGGGCTACATCCAGACACTATTAAGCCGGGGAGACAGGAAAGTCAGCAGGATCCTGATTGAAGCCTTTAACAATAACAGCAACTGGACAAAAGCCTTAAAGGAAACAGATATAAATCCGGATTTTTACGTATACCGCGAAAGAGATTTAAGTGAAATCTTGCCCTGGGAATTTATTATTCAAAAAAATACCAAAGAAAAACTGTGGGATGAATACTGTGAAGCAGTCCTTATAGATAAAATTTAGAAAAGAAGGGGCTGGTTTTTCATCTTTTTTGACACTTTTGTCTTTTTATTTGCCTCGGTAAAAGAGATAAGTTTGCGCTGCAGGGTATTTCTTGATATCCCCAGGATTCTTGAGGCCTTTGCCTTATTGTTATTCACCCGTCTCAGAACAGTCTGGATATATATACTTTCAATCTCATCCAGAGCAAAAAAATCTTCCCTGCTTAAGAAGCTTTCCAGAGCTATTGATTTTTTAGAGATATTAAAACGCACATCCTCCTCAACCAGAAGCAGACCGTTTGAAAGAAGCACGGCATTTTCAATAACATCCCTTAATTCACTTACATTACCCTGCCATTGATAGGCTTCAAGAACATTTAATGCTGAACTGTGGATCCCGCCGATCTCTTTCCCGTATTCCTTGGAAAACTTATCTGTAAAAAAAGTAGCCAGGGGCTGTACATCTTCCACTCTGTCCCTTAACGGAAGGATATCGATCTCTGATGGATTAAATACAGCAGAGGCATTTCTGTGCGTCTCACTGCATTCATCATCGGAGATACTGTTTTGATTACAGGAGATGATCAGCTGAACACTCTCCTGTTTTTTATTGGCATTTTTTGACAGTTCAGCAAGTCTTTCCTTTAAAAGATTAAAAAGACTCAGTTGTACATTACATTCCAGCTTTCCAATATTCCTCAGAAACAGGGTTGATTTATGACCATCATTAAGGTCATAGACCTGACCAATATCCTCTGCAAAAGCAGAGATACATTTGTCTACCTTTTCTTCAAAATGATCAAAGGGGAGGTTAACACAATTAATTGTAACAAAAGGCGAGCTGGGTGAATTATTGTAATGGATACTCTTTGCAAGCAGTTCTTTACCCGTTCCGTTTTCACCATTTATCAAAATTGAAGAGCTGTCTTCTTCCACCAGTTTTCTGCTCTGACTAAATAATTTTTTCATCGAATTCGTCAGATAAATTACGGGCATATACTCAATAGTCTTTTCAATTAGCTGAGATTGTTTCACAATTGACTTGTTTCTGAATATTTAATTTTTAAAGTGATTTTTTAGAAGATTGTCTAAGATAAATTAGAACGGCTACTTAAGTCAAGAGTTATTTTAAAATAAAATAAAAAAATTTTTATTTCCAAAAACTTTTTTATTTTACCGATAAAACGTGTTTTATTTTTATTCAAAATATTTTATAATATCAACATGGCATGAAAAATGATACGGTATAAACCAGCTACCGGAACTTTTATCTTAACCTGTGAGACCCAAGCGACAGGTTCAAACAACTATCAACCCTACTTTACATCTTTCATATGAAGGCACATGAAAACCGTCTAAAAATATCATTTATACTTTCCATAGTATCAGGACTGGTGTTTCTACTCGTACTCAACCCGACCCGCATGCACAACCATATCCAGAACGGACTTTTATGTTTCCTGATCGGTTTTTCCATCATATGGCTTCTTTATCTTTCCATCTGGTTTATTTCTAACGGTTTTAGAAAAACGGCTTTCCCGAAGCAATCAAAAAAAATTGTCGCCTGGATAAAACAGCACTTTAAAAAAGACATGCTGTCTTATCAAGAAAAAATGATAGTTGAAATAGCCGGCACCGTTATCATGGTCGTTATCGGACTCTGCCTGGCCACGACAGCATTAATTATTATCTCAGGCCTCATGTATACGGTCGGCAAAATCTTCTGGTAATTTTTTCATGCAACCCAAACATATCATCGAATATTTTGCACTAAGAAGCTTCATCTTCCTTATCAAACTGCTTCCCAAAAACATGGCTGTTAAAACGGGCCGGAAAATAGGAGGACTATCCCCCTGTTTTCTAAAAGAAAGAAAAAAACTCGCCCATAACAATCTTCAATTGGCTTACGGCAATGAGATATCTTTCAAAGAAAGAGAAAAAACAATCAATAAATTGTTTCAGATGCTTGGAGAAGCCGCAATTGAATCCATTATCTTCAGAAAAGATGACATCGAAAAAAATATCCGGGTGGACGGCCTGGACAACCTTGAAAATGCACTCAAAAAAGGAAAAGGGGTTATTTTACTCGGCCCTCATCTGGGCATGTGGGAACTTGCAAGCTATTTTTTCGGTTCAAAACTTGAAAATGCATCAACTGTTTATAAATCGCTTAAAAATCCCCTGATAGACAATTTTATCATCAAAAATCGAGAGAAAATTGCCCATCTGGATCTCATATCGAGTAAAAATGGTCTTAAACATGTTATCAGAAAACTGCGAAACGGTCTCATGGTTGTTATGATCTACGATCAAAATGCGGGTAAAAACGGTCTGCCGGCAAAATTTTTTAATCATACGGCCTACACTTATTCAGCCCCTGCTGTTTTTGCCCAGAAGACCGGCTGCGCCGTTATTCCCGCGTATATCGTCAAAGAACCCGGCTTTAGAAAACACCGTATTATCATCCAGGAACCGCTGCCGCTAATCACCACAGGTGATAAAGAAAAAGATATGATGGCAAACACACAGCAGTATAATGATTGTCTGGAAAAAATTGTCAGGGAATATCCTGACCAGTGGTTCGGCTGGATTCACAGAAGATGGAAAATACCCCGAAAAATACTTCAGCTACAGCAGGCTCAAAAAAAACAGGGGGACTGATTCCGCGCAGCCTATCATACAGCACAGCAGAACCAATACCTGCTGATCAGCCCTTCCCCTTTTAGACCGACCCATTCAAAAGAGCCAACAACTCCTTAACCCGTTTAGGGGTGGGCAGATCATAAGGGCATTTTTCAACACACTTGCCGCACGCATCACATTTTTCAAGAGCAGGCTTCATCTGCTGTCCCAGTTTAAGGGTATAGGCAACACTATCATCCATTTCTTTTTCAAAACACTTCATGTGGATCATATGAACAAAAGGGATCATAATACCATTTGGACACGGCATACAGTAGGAACACCTTCTACAAAAATCCTTCCCCATAACAGAAACTTCATCCTCAAGCGCTTTAAGCTCTAAAGCGGACAGAGGTTCTCTTTTGTCAAAAATATCATAATTCTCTTCAAATTCTTTTACAGAGGCCATCCCCGGCGTTACAACCCCGGCCTTATAATCAAAGAAAAATCTTAAAGAAAGATCCTTGCTTTCGATAACCCCTCCGGCCATCGGCTTCATTACAGATGTTGCCACCCCAAGCTCGGAAGCAAGGTCAACAAGCCCGTCAAGCGGCTCTCTTTCGATCACATTAAAAGGAAACATCGCCATCTCAAACTCACCGGTCTTCAGCGCATCGATCATTGTTACCACATTATGTCCTGTAATTGCGATATGCTTAATCTTTCCCTGATCCTTCTGCTGTTTTAAAAAGTCCAGAGGTCCTTCCATAACTTTTTGAAGTTCATCCGGCTGGTTCACCGCATGAAACCCGTAAAAATCTATAACATCAAGCCCCAGACGGCTCATACTCTGGTCAAAATCCTTTTTAAATGCATCAAGACCCATCTTGTAGGAAATTGAACGTGAGGTAATAATAAAATCTTTGTCACTCCCTGAAAGAACCCTGCCCAGTTTTTCCTCACTGTCCTGATAAGCAGACGCCGTATCAAAATAATTTACGCCAAGATCAAGTGCACGGGAGATCATCCGGTCGGACTCTTTCAGTGATGCACGGGGAAGATACATGGCTCCAAAACCGAATTCTGCGGTTTTAATACCGGTTTTTCCAAGGGTCACTGTCTTCATCTTAAATCCTCCAAAAGTGATGCTGAAGATTACCTGCTGATTTTTATTGTTTTGTTTACTATTATCTCTTTATAATAGAAAATATGTCAACTTTATATCCTTGCAAATATTATTTTTGAAATAGATAATGATAAAGAACAGGCAAATCGTATTTCAATCCAAGACATCAACAGGCCTGCAAACATCTCCAGTCAGCTAAAAGCATGTCAGCAATTTTAAAATTCACTCTTTTCCAAATCACAATCCTTGTCCCGTTTATTATCGGATGGCTGACTCAAAACAGATTTAAAAACCCGGAAAACACCACAAAAATAATGCTGCGTTCAAATATAATGGTGATAGAACCTCTAATTATTATCTGGTGCATATGGGATCTGGAATTTACGCCCGACCTGATCCTGCTTCCTTTTGCAGGTCTTTTTCTCGCTATTCTTGGACTCCTGCTCGGAATCTGTTTCTCTGCTTTTCTAAAAATAAAAGGAATAAAAAAACAGACCTTTCTGATCAGCGCTTCACTTGCAAATCATGGTTTTACCATGGGCGGATTTCTGTGCTACTTCTTCCTGGGCGAGAAAGGTCTTGGGCTTTCAATCATCCTTGTACTTTATTTTATACCATATGTGTATGGATTTATCTTTCCATCCGCAAAAATAGCTTCACAAAAGTTATCCTTACAAAGCAGCACTATCAAAAAGATAATATTCGATCCTAACAATATGCCGCTTTTTGCAATGCTATTCACAATTATGCTTAGAGCCTCTGGCATTAAACGACCGGATGTTTATTTTCCTGTAGAGATATTACTTCTTTTATCAATATCCCTTTACTATCTGTCACTTGGAATAAATTTCACAAATTTTAAAATTAAAAGTCTTAAAAAAGAGCATCTCTCACTTGCCATAATAAAATTTTTGGCTGTACCTTTAGTCACATTCATCCTTTTGACTTTCATTAGACCTGATCCCGCTGTAATGGCTGTCATAATGATACAGGCTTTCATGCCGGCTGCTGTCTTTTCCGTTGTCACCTCAGTCTTATTTAACCTTGATGCGAAAATGGCATCCAGCCTGTTTGCACTAAATACAGTTATTTTTATACTCATAATACTTCCTGCCATGTGCTTTTACAGATGGATATTTTTATAAAAGGAAAACAGTGAAGGGAAAAGGTCAGATTATTATAAGCCGGACTGGATAGCCCATTTTTTTAACCGCGCTTCGATAAAAGCAACAACTCTCTTATGTTCTTCATTTCCATTACCTGCTATGGGGAAAGGTTCTCCAAAATCCATGTAAACAGGCCTGTCGCGGTGCAGAGGACCAAATTCTTTAAATATGCTTATCTTACCATTACCCCAGAAATCGGTCTTTATTGCCGCAGGCATTAGTTTCACTCCGGCTTTTCTGGCAAGCTTAACTGCGAGGGAATTAAACTCTGAAGGCTTAAAATCCGTTGTCCGGGTACTTTGCGGAAAGATAATAACAGAAATCCCATTTTTCAAAAGCTCAGTACCTTTTTTAAGAACCGTCTTTAAATCCTCTCTTGGATTTATCCTGGACACAACCACGGGATTCCGGTTACCCATAATATCTCTAAACATGGGATTTTTCATGATCGAATCCTTTATCACAAAAGTCACCTCTCTCATGGAGGCAAAAATAGCCGGGAACACGACTGTTTCAAGAGTGCTCATGTGATTACAGACTATGACCATCGGCTCATCAGGATTAAGCCGGATATTGTCAAGTCCTGTGATATTGAACCTGCACCCGCAGGATTCAATTAGTTTTAAAGTTTCAAAACTGCTGTTTGCCCACATTGCCCGATCATACTCACCCCTTAAAGCATAGGGTTTATACTTTGCAACAGTGAGAAGGATCTTTATATAAAGATACCACCTGCTTTTTAAAAGCAGCTTGTCTCCAAGCGGATTTTTTACTACCTCAGGAGTTATATGTTCATTTG
>Ga0075114_10000812_pt1 | contig 18133 bp, 20 predicted proteins | sample AntAceMetag02UKM_FD_69784 | JGI IMG/M metagenome (GOLD analysis project Ga0075114, IMG submission 69784) | Saline lake microbial communities from Ace Lake, Antarctica - Antarctic Ace Lake Metagenome 02UKM | ecosystem: Environmental > Aquatic > Non-marine Saline and Alkaline > Saline | place... | reverse complement strand
AAGACGTTCAGCAGGTCTATTCTAACCTTGATATCCCCGACGACCTGCTGGCCAAGTATGAAGCACAGGCCGCCTAGCGAGTGACATGCTGGTATTAGGAATAGACCCGGGGTTGGCGATCACCGGATACGGACTGGTACAGGAGCAGGATGGGAACCTGCTCCTGGTTGATTGTGGGATCATTACGACACCCGCCCGGGTGCCGGTCTCGAAGCGATTGCAGCAGTTGCACGAGGGCCTACAGAAGGTGCTGGACACCTACCAGCCCGACGCAGCCTCGGTGGAGGAACTCTTCTTCGGCTCGAATGCCAAGACCGCTATGCTGGTAGGACAAGCCCGTGGCGTTATCCTTCTAGCACTATCCATGCGCGGGGTAACGATCCACGAGTATACGCCTATGCAGATCAAACAAGCCCTCGTCGGGTACGGAGGCGCCGGCAAGAAGCAGATGCAGCGCATGGTGAAAATGTTGCTCGATCTGCCTGAGATACCTACCCCCGATGACGCCGCCGACGCAGTAGCTGCGGCCATATGCCATTTTCATTCCGCGCGCATGACCGATCTCCTGGCCGCGCACGACGGGCAGGAGGAACCCGGCTCATGATCCGTTGTCTCCAAGGCGAACTGCTGGCCAAAGGCGAGACCTACATCTTACTCGGTGTGTGTGGCATAGGGTTCAGAGTCTACGTGCCACTGCCCGCGTTGGATGAAATGGGTACCCCTGGCTCTCGCGTGAGCCTTCACACCCATCTGCACGTCCGCGAGAAAGAGCTATCCCTCTACGGCTGCCTCAAGGAAGATGAGCTCGAGATCTTCGAGTTACTACTGGGGGTATCAGGCATTGGACCCAAGGTGGCCATGAACGTGTTGAGCTTCGCCTCCCCTGATGCACTGCGCCTGGCCATCTCGCGGGGAGATGCGCCGGCCCTCACACGCATTCCGGGCGTTGGGCGGCGCACGGCGGAGCAAATGATCGTCCATCTCAAGCACAAGCTGGCCGCCCCGGGAGAGATCCCCTCCGTCTATCCTCTCTCGGAGGCAGACGCCGAGGTCATCGCGGCCCTCACCACTCTAGGCTACAGTGTCGCTGAGGCGCGCGAGTCCCTCCGCTCCCTGCCGAAGGATGACCTGCCTGTGGAGGAAAGGGTGCGGCTGGCACTGCAGTACTTCGCAGAAGGATAGTGCTTACGGAGAAGACAGCTATCAGCGGTCAGCGGAAGAACGAGGACCTTAGGACAAGAAGCAAAGACCGTTGGGTTCTCATCTATGACTCCGCTTCTTTCAAGGGAGTCATTCATGGTATAGTAGAAGTGCTACAGGGATACGTTGAAGCACCACTATAGCCATCAAGAACATGATAGAACTGTCATATTCGTCAAATTCACGTAAAAAGCCCCCAAGATGTGAACCTGACTACTGCATGTTGAGACAAATGACAACATGCATACCGTCTGTGGTGTGGAATTCCACAAACCGCTGTGTTTTTTTAGCACTCTCGCAAAACTGTCATCTTCGCACGCACGGTATTAATCTGCAATTCATGTAAATTGCCTATAATTGAGGATATTATGCCCAGGTACGTATTCTCACAAGGCAAGCACAAGCGACCGCTGGGGAGTGAGGTACATGCGGCAGGGCACGGGCACATTTGTCAATAGCCGGATATGCCGAGCCATAGAGCAATTGTGCGGAGCTGAGATGGCGCGCGTTGTTATGGCCGGTGGTTCGGAGGTCATGGAAGTGCACGTAGTTGCATCACCCGCGAGAAAGCCCAAGCACATAGTGCGAGACATCGAATCACTCCTCATGGCCCAATTTGGGTCGAGCGTGGACTATCGCAAGATCAGTCTAGCTCAAATGCGAGAAGCTCCTTTGAGCGCTCGGACTCCAAGACCCCAGTTGGTTACAGTGGAATCCGTGAATCGTGGACAGCGTCGCGTGCAGGTAATACTTGAAGAGAGTGGTCAGCGTTATGCCGGAAGCGCGGAGATTTCAGCCTCAGCGAGTGATTCTCTCTCCCTGACTGCTCTAGCTACCTTGAATGCGATGCACAGACTCGTTGGCTGCTCTAGTGTCTTTCACCTAGGGAATGCCCAAAAGACCGTGTTGGGGGAAGTGGATGTAGTCCTGGTGCTAGTAACCGCAGCGCATCAAGGTAGAGAAGAAAACCTTGTTGGGACCTGTTCTGTCAAGGATGACATTTTGGAGGCCTGCGCTCGCGCAACGTTGGATAGCATAAACCGGCGCATAGCTGTTCTCGTGACTTGAGGGGACCTGCTGAGCCAGCAACGCGCATAGACTCGTGCAAGGGAGGTCGGCTGGGAGTATCCGTGCTGGGGCAATTGCCCGAAGCGAAGCGGAGGGGAACCCACAAACAAAGCCCGTAACACTGGGCTTCAAACCAGCTTTCAAAGGAGGGTATCCCCCATGAAATGGCGTGCAATGTATGTCAAGGCGGTGTATGTGCTGCTCGTTCTGACCAGCTTGATTGCTGCCGCAGGTGCTGACTGGAAGTGGCACTAGAATAGAGTGACAGCATAGGACTCCCTGCCGGCCTCTGTTGCGTTCCTCAACCGGACTCCCATGAGATCATTACCCAAGTTAGCCCAACTGTATATTGCCGTTCTGGCCCTGACAACCATAGTGCTACTGCTAGTCGCCGCTCCTTTGTTGCTGCAAGAGCGCAGCGATTTTGTGGCCATAGCAGTCTTTGCCCTGGGCATTTTCCTCGCGGACGTCTTCCCCATCATTCTGCCCTACGAACAGAAAGCCGAAGTCACGGTCTCCGGTGCGTTCAAGATAGGGGCCGCCATGCTCCTGGGCTGGCCCATCACAGCCTGGATTACGATGCTTGGGACCTTCGCCGCCGAGATCAAGGTGGAGCGGCTGTGGTATAGGGCAGTTTTCAATGTCTCTCAGATGACCCTGACCTTCGCGGCTGTGGCCACCTGCTACCACCTCATTTCCGATGGAACCCCCAGCCCCGTACATTCGGTTCAGAATCTTGTCGCCTTCTTTCTGATGGGCTTGATGTACTACCTAATGAACACCATTCTGGTATCCCTTGTCATTGCACTCACCAGTCAGGTCGGCGTATGGCACATCTGGCGAGTCAACTTCCGGGACATCTCCTGGCATAATCTCACCGTTGTACCCATAGGCGGCGTCCTGGCACTTCTTTGGGAATCCTCTCCCCTTGCCATGATCTTGCTTCTATTGCCTCTGGCTGTGGTACGAGAATCCTTCCGGGTCAGTGCCGATCTCCAACGTCAGACGCAAGAGGCCCTGATTGGCCTGGCGGATATCATCGACTTACGCGACCCCAGTACCTACCGACACTCGCAACGTGTCTCCGACCTCTCACGACAGATCGCACGACGCATGCGGCTAAGGGACGACAAAGTGGATCTCATTGCTTTCTCCGCTCGCCTGCACGACCTTGGCAAGATCGGCATGAGCAACATCTTGCTCTACAAGCCCGGGGCTTTCACCCTGGAGGAACAAGACGAGTTCCGCCGACACCCGGCAATAGGGGCTTCAATGGTATCAGGGTTTCATCTCTTTCGCGAGGGCTGCGACCTGATCCTCCACCATCATGAAGCCTGGAACGGCAGCGGATACCCCGACGGATTGCAGGCTGAGGCCATTCCCGAGGGAAGTCAGATCATCGCCGTTGCAGATGCCTTCGAGGCCATGACAGCGGACCGAGTCTATCGCGCGGCCATGGGGGTGCCAGAAGCTGTCGCTGAATTGATCGCCGGACGGGGGAGTCAGTTCGCACCTCACATCGTAGATATCCTCGTGGATACTCTGCGGGAGCAGGACCTGATTCCTGATCACAATGGGAACGGTCTTGATGACAAAGATCCAAAAGGAAAGGATAGTGGATGATTCTCCCGGTTCCCATGTTGCTCTCCATCCTCATCGCCATGTTCCGCGGGGGAAACCTGCTGGCCCTGGCAGAAGTGCGCTTCAAGCACTCGTGGCTTATTTTGACTGGACTCTTAGTCCAGGTGCTAATCTTCTCGTCCTGGTGGGAGAGCATCCCCGCCTGCACTGCCTGGACACCGCACGTCTACGCACTATCCATGGCCTTGCTGCTGCTAGTAGTTGGCTTGAACCACTCCGTGCCCGGCATGGCTTTTCTGGGCATGGGACTGTTCCTGAATACGCTGACCGTCTGGGTCAACGGAGGGCGAATGCCGGCCTCGCTGTGGGCACTGCAGACAGCCGGCTTCCTGCCAGCCGGGGACGTTGCCCCATTCTGGCAATCAAACAACTCCATTCTGATGGATGAGAACTCGCGCCTCCGGTTTCTCTGCGATGTCTTCGCTCTCCCTAAGTCCTGGCCCTTGACCAACATCTTCAGTATAGGTGATGTGCTCGTCAGCCTGGGCGGGGTGATCTTCATTCAAAAGATCGTGGTACCTTCACCCTCTCTCCATACGCCACGTCCCCAAAATGACCCAACATGACCTGCCACTGATCCCCTACCTGACATGGCGCATACCTCCCCAATGGGCCCTCTCTACCCCATCTTCCAAATGGACAGGCACCCGTTCGCTGCATAATCCTGTCCTGTCGCCCGATTCCTCGGTTTGGCTCCAATTTGGTGCAACGCATCTAGCCAGTTGTCCAAATACGCTTGCTCACGGGTCCCTCTCCCCGGCCCGAATATCCCTGTCCTGCGGACCTATATCGCTGAACTATCCCTACGAGCCACTCATCTGAACATGACAAAAAGTCTACACTTACTTTTCTTCAAGATACCTGTGTGAACTAACTGTAACATAATGGCCGTGCTCTTTTCATCAAGTGTTCATACACTTTCGCTACAATACAATCGAGTTAAGAGAGTGTGTACGACGCAGAGAAAGACGTTGCCGATGATCAATAGCAAACGGATCACACCCACACGGGAAGAACAAGGGGAGTATCTTCTCTCGCTGGATAGTCCCCTCGAAATACTAAGTCCCTGCCGGATCGTGCAGATTGACCACGCCCTTGCCGAGTTGGGACCCTTTAGCGAGGTTCGACTGATCAAGAACAAGGGGAAGCTGCTCTTCATCCAGAAGGTCAAGAGCCAAGGGCTCGTGCGCCCCCCCGAAAGTAGATCATTGACACTGAACTACCTCTAAATCGTCAATGCAGGTCATTGACAAGATGGAACGCGGACCATTCTGGTGACACCTTGAGATCGCCACAGGGATATCACCAATCGCGGCCAGATAGCGAAACCATTACGGCTTCAACAGAGGTGAGAGATACCCGGAAGCCGCTTCATGCATTGTCCTTCACGTGCTAGAAGCGTGGCCGAAGAGTCTTGTTCGACACTTGGGCCATACTACATATTGTAGCTAAGTGAGCGCAACTCACAACATATAGTACCCCTACTCGGGACCGTGGGGTTTTCGGCCAGACTTCTAGAAGCGGACTGAGGTATCTCCGAGGACAACGAATGACGGTCAATCGCTCGAGATACCACATCCGCGGGCAATCTGCCAGTCTCCCTCGGTACATACTGGACCAGACAGTATTTGCTCTTCTGGGCTGGATCCCCGGGATCCTGGGCATCGCCCTGCGGGCAGTGTGCTACCGCCTTGTGATCTCCTGCAACGGATTCCCAGCCATCGAATCTGGGGTCCGTCTGGCCCAACTAGCCAATATCAGACTGGGGGCCAGCGTCTATCTCGGCCAGGGAACCTATCTCCGCGCTTGCCCCCAGGGAATCTCCATCGGGGAAGGGACTCTCGTTATGTGGGGCACTGAACTCCACGTGTACAATTTCCGTCGCCTGCCCCATGCCGGGATTCATATCGGCCGAGGATGCATTATCGGCGAGGGCAACATCATCGGTGGTCCCGGGGGTGTGAAGATCGGCGATCACGTCTTGACCACTCCCGGCGTGCAGATCCTCTCGTCAAATCATCTCTACGGCAACTCGGAACATCCAATAATGGGGCAGGGCGTGTCCGCCGAAGGTATTGTCATCGAAGATGACGCCTGGATCGGGGCAGGGGCTATTGTCCTTGATGGCGTTCGGAGTGGTCGCAATGGCGTAATTGGAGCTGATTCGGTCGTGACACGGGATGTGCCGGACCACGGTATTGCGATAGGCGCACCGGCAGAGATCGTGGGTGACACACGAAACCGTCATGAAGAGGGCTCTTACAAGGGTAGCGACGAGCATAATATGAACATGATGCCTGGTGTCCTCCAGTTTTTTGAGAAAAGACAAGACAAAAGGAAGGAAGGGTAAGGCTAGAGCCATCCTGGCACAGTTCGTCAACGCGGGAGTGTTCACTCCCGATCCCTGGCATCTTTTCATTCTGCTGGGGTTGCCTCTGATAGTGACCGTCCTGACCTTCAATGGAATAGTACCCTTGGCGGAACACGATGAGCGCGAGCTTTCAATCAAGGGCTGGTTCCTGGCTGGGGGATTGCTGATCTACGTGCCCGCTAGCTTCCAGATCCACTATCTGAATGGCTGGGAGATTCCTATAGCTGTCCTGGCAGCCAAGTCATTCATTGGACGGGTCCTTCCCTACCTCAAGCGCTACCGTGACTCACATTCTCCCCAAAGCTGGAGAAGAGCCATCTGGTACATAGCTTTACTCGGAGCACTGCTGCTGGCAATCTGTGGTACTGGCATCTACTGGACCGGCTGGACCATACACGTGTTGAGCCAACACGAGGCTCCTTACTATCTAGCACGGGGCGACACCGAGGCCATGTCCTGGCTGGACGCACATACACATCCTCAGGAGGTGGTCCTGAGTTCTCTGCACACCGGGCATCACCTCCCATCGAGAGCCGGGAACAAGCCGTTCATTGCCCACCGGGCCGCCACCGTTGACTTCCTGGCAAAGCACGAAGCGGTGAAGCGATTCTACGACGCAGGCACGCCCGACGCTGAGCGAAAGGGACTGCTGCGAGAGCACGATGTGCGTTACGCCTACCACGGGAGCAACGAGCGCGCATTGGGATCATTCGAGCCTCCTCAGGCGGGCTATCTGGAGTCTCTGTTCGCTTCCGCAAACGTAACGATCTACGCCGTTCACCTGAAATCAGAATCAATATCAACGCAACTGTCTACTGGCGAATAAAGGCGACTGATGAGAAATCGTCTCTGGGAACCGGCCAATTGGATCATTGAAAACGGGCTCCTGCTGTTGATAGTAGCAGTGCCACTCATCGTCGTACCCGAGAGCTATGCCTGGAACTCTGCCGACGGCTGGCCCGGACCATTGGTCTGGGTAGGACTGAGCTTGATCTCAATCCCATGGCTCCTGCGATGGCTTTTCAATGGCCGGCCTACCAAGGCAACGCTCTTGGATGCACCGCTTGTCCTTTTGCTGCTAGCCATCGGCATCGGGCTGGGGGTTTCAGTTTGTCCCGCCACTACGCTCAGGCAGCTGCTGGTCCTGGTCGCTGGGATGGCGATCTACTATGGCCTCGTGAACGGCCTGAGAAGCGACACAACCGTTTGGCTGGGAGTAGTGGTCTGGCTGATATGCGGGATCCTGCTGGGATTCGTTCTCCTGGTCCAGTTTGCTTGGCTGCGAAGTGGCTCCGCCCTCTCTCCACTGCTACAGGAGTTTGACTGGCTGGGCAGTATTGCGCCGGACGCGTCCTCTCGCTGGCTGGATCCGGGCATCACCGCCGGCGTGTTGAGCATGGTGGTTCCTGTGACAGCGGCCCTGGTCGTGGCTGTTTGGCAAACCTATTCTGAGAGGCCCATCGCGCTGCGCTGGGTAGTGGTGAGTACAGTCATCGAACTCACTATTATACTCGTAGCCTGCGTGGTGCTTGCCCGTTCGTGGGGAGAACTGGTAGCCATTGGCCTCACGGCATTGCTGCTTCCCTGCCTGTTCAGCCGCCACTGGCGATTGTTCCTGGCCTCCTTGGGAACCGCCGTTATCCTGGCGATGGCACTCTTCTGGTTCATAGGCACACCATTCTTGCAGTCACTCTTGCCCGTGCGCGACTGGCTGCGCCCGATATACCCAAGTCGATGGGAGGTTTGGACTCGAGCTTTGTACATGATTGAGGCGTACCCATTCACTGGAATCGGGATGGGTGTCTTTGCTATCATAGCACAAAACAACTTTCCCTACTTCGACGCTGGCCTCGACCAGCTTCCGCATGCACACAACCTGTACCTGCAGACTGCCCTGGATGGCGGGTTGCTGGCTGCGTTGGCTCTCGTGTGCCTAATAGTGGCCTTCTACGTGGGAACCTGGCGCAGCATCAATGGCAAGTCTATTGTAGCCCGACCCAGAGACCGGGCCTTGCGAATGCTTCAGATTGGGCTTGCGGGCGGGTTCGCGGTCTTCCTCACCGCAGGCATTTTCGATGACGCCGTTCTGACGAGCCCTGTGGCTTCTCTGTCCCTTTGGGCGCTTCTGGGATTAGCGGAGTCGGCGCGCCAGGTCCGTCCGGTCCGCACGCCAGTACCGGAGTGGGCCTTTGGCAACAGGCCCAGAGGTGCCTGGGGGGTGGCTATTGTCGGCGCAACATTGGCTGTCGTGGCCGCCGCTCACCTTCTGCCCGTGATTCCTCTCTTTCACAACAACATGGGCAACATATGCCGGGACCATGGCTGGCTGGCAAGTAACATTGCTGATAATGGAGCCGAATGGGCCATCAGCGCTCTGGACAACTATCGCCGAGCCCTGGCTACCGGGCGGGGTGCTGGACTAAGCTATCGCTCGTGGGGCGACCTGCTCTTCCGATCTCGCCATCCCGAAGAAGCTATCATGCGTCTCGAGGGTACGCCAGGCTACGCGCTAGACGATGCGAGGAGGGACTTCTGGGCCGAGGTGATCAGACTAACCGAAGGGGAGAACGCCATCGCCTACCTGGAACGGGCCGCCAGCGAGCGTGCCGATGACGTCTTCGCCCATCTCTTCCTGGCCGAAGCCTACCGCGCAGCGGGGTCCCCTACCGAAGCCGCCAGAGAGTACGGCACGGCCGGCGTGCCTGCAAAGATGCTGCTGGACGAAGCCACGGTCTATGTGCGCTCCGGAGATACAACTGGTGCCAACATCTCCTTGGACGTCGCCTACCTACTGTCGCCGAGTTCGGTGGATACACACCATGCGGCTGGCGTGCTCCACTTTCAACGATTCGCGTACGCCGAGGCGGAAGGATCGTTCAGAGAAGCACTGTCCCTCGCCCCCGGGCGACATGACCTGTACTGGTGGCTAGGGGAGACCTACGGTCGATGGGGTAGATGGGATGACGCCGCCGTAGCCTATGAAAAGGCTGCTTCCCGGGCTCCCGATGAAGCCCGTTATCATTACAGCCTGGCAAAGGCCTACCGCAAGACCAAGCGCAAGGAAGAGGCCATCGAGTCCTACGAGAAAGCGCTCACCCTGAAGCCCAATTACCAGGAGGCGAGTCTAGAGCTAGCAGAATTGCGTCATCAGTAGCTACTGCATGACGGCATAGATCCTCCGCCGGGTTACGTTCGTCAGGGGCCACCGGATCCCGGCCCCTCGGCGCGCTCAGGATAGGCAATATACGACAAAACACGCGCTCCAGATGGGGACCTGGCGATTACCTCTGAGCAGAGAAGTGGCGGGAGATTCCCGCCGAGCGGTACTGGGACAGGGAGCATAGACGGGTTCTTCTACTACCCTCACCAACCAGATGAGAGATGCGACTGTCGCAAGCCAAAGCCAGGCCTGCTACTGCTCGCAGCGCTTCTCGTTGGATCTGCATCAATGCTATCTCGTGGGAGGCGCAGCCACTGATCTGGCTGCTGCCCGTGCGGTCGGATGTCATCCCAGCTCGGTGCTGATTGGGAGAGGCAGAGAATCACTTCCATTAGTGAAGAACTCTCGGGACAACCAGACAATGGTAGTTGATGACATCTCTGCCGCCGCCGGTTGGATACTGTCCCGCCGGCACTGACCGCCGAAGCGGGGTTTCTCCGAAACACAAACGGATACAGCCGAAGGGGACATCCTGAGCGTAGTCGATAGATACGTTCTGAGCATAGTCGATGGACCAAGTCTAGTTGAAGGACTCATTCTTGCAGTGCTGGACCGGGAATCTCGGAGCAAATCGATCCAGTGGGATGAATCCCGCTCCAAGCCAGTCCACGACTGGCGTTGGTGGGTCGTAGGTGCCCAAACCTAGCTTGAGTATACATAGGGCAGGCTACCGGCTCTTGGCACATGCTTCGTTTCCCCGGCTCCGGTGTGATTTGCAGTTTATGCAAAGTGGTGGTACAATAAACAATGGTACAGTTGAATCTCAGGAGGATGACAACTATGGAACGAAAGATGAGAGACTTTCTCTCTTGCCTAAGAGTAGAGAAAGGCTACTCGAACAACACCATTGTAGCTTACAGGAGCGACTTGGCGCAGTTCCATCGCTGGCTAGGGGAATCAGTGGAACCAGCCCTCAAATCCTGGGAAGACATAACCAAGCGGAAGCTTCTCAGCTACGTTCTTTATCTCAAGACAGATCGCGAGTATGCTACAGCGACGGTGGCGAGGAAGATCGCTGCAATCAAGTCTTTCTTCCACTACCTGGTGGGCGAAGGGGTTATTGGGGAGAACCCCACAGCTACTCTCGATTCGCCCAAGGTGCGCAAGTATCTGCCCAAAGCCATTTCACAGGAGGACGTGGATAAACTATTGAGTGCTCCTGCTCGACGCCCGGGGCCTCGCTCCCTCCGCGACAGCGCTATACTTGAGATTCTCTATGCTTCCGGCATGAGAGTGAGCGAATTGGTCGCTCTCAACGTGGGAGACGTCAACCTGGCCTCAGCCAACGTGCGCTGCGTGGGTAAGGCTAACAAGGAACGGATAATCCCCATCTATCCCCAGGCAGCGAGAGCCATCGAGAAATACGTGACAGAAGGCCGAATCCAGTTGCTGCGGGACTCCACTGAGAAGGCCCTCTTCTTGAACCATCGCGGAGGACGGCTTACTCGCCAGGGCCTCTGGCTCATCATCAAACGCTACGTCGAGGAAGTAGGTATTGCCGTCCCAGTGACCCCACATACCCTGCGACATTCCTTTGCCACGCACATGTTGAGCGGAGGGGCAGACCTACAGGATGTCCAAGCGCTGTTGGGTCATGCCAGTATCTCCACCACCCAGATTTACAGGCAGGTTACTCCTGAGCAATTGCGGGAGATCTACGACGACGCGCATCCCAAAGCATAACATAGCGAGGGCAGTATGGATTTTTGTACTCGTAAGGAATTCGCCGCCGCCGCCGATTTCATTCGGGAGCACACAGACTATCACCCCACTGTTGGGATGATCCTGGGGTCCGGGTTAAGCGAACTTGCGTCAGAGGTAAGTAACCCAGACGTGATCCCTTACGCCAAGATTCCGCACTTCCCCCTTTCTACGGTCGAAGGGCATACCGGGGAACTGGTCATTGGCCATTGGGAGGGTCATGACGTCCTGATCATGCGAGGGCGAGCTCACTTCTACGAGGGGAACTCTATTTCGCACGTGACGCTCCCGATTCGAGTGATGCAGCTACTTGATATCGGTACCCTTTTCGTAACCAACGCGGCAGGGGGACTGAACCCTGACTTCCACGCCGGCGACATAATGCTGCTTGTGGATCACCTCAACTTGCTGGGCATGGCCGGCCAGAATCCTCTCCGAGGCCCAAATGATGCAACCTTGGGGCCTCGTTTCCCCGACATGTCGCAGGCCTACGATCTTGAGTTGCAGCAATTGGCCCGGGAGGTAGCCGAGGAAATCGGTTTGACCCTGCGGCAAGGCGTGTATGTGATGCTGGCCGGTCCTTCTTTTGAAACACCGGCCGACATTCGCTTTCTACGCATGATCGGAGCAGATGCCGTGGGCATGTCCACGGTACACGAGGTAACAGTCGCCCGGCACGGCGGCACGCGGGTCCTTGGTTTGTCGTTAATCAGCAACGTCGCCATCGCTGAACCGCAGCAGGGTGTCGAGACCACTCATAAGGAAGTACTGGAAGCTGGCAAGATGACCGTTCCTCGATTCGCAGCCCTCATCCGAGGGATCCTTCGCCGATTGAGCTAAAATGATTCAGTTCATAAGCCTGGCTGTTGACCTAATCAACCGATACTCTCTTTGGCTCTATGCGATCTGCGTGTTAGTTATCCTTGCGTACCTGCGCGTCTTTCTTCTATCTAGCCGAGAGAGAGCAGGCACAATTTTCTCTCTGGAGCGCGAGATCGGTGCTCAACGCCAAGCCCGGGCCTTGTGGTCCATAGGAGGGGTGCTGGCTATCATGGTGGCCATCGCTGCCCTGCGCCTCTACGTTATCCCTTCTCTCGATATTGAGAAGATGGCCGAACCGACGGAACCGACTCCCTTTGCCTTCTTTCCCACGACGGAGCCGCCTACTCCCACACCTGCGCGGGTCACCCCTACTGCAACCACACGGGCGCTGCCTACGCTCAGACGCCGTACAGCTACTCCTACTCCTGAACCGACAGTGATTCCCTCACCAGCCTGCCCAAACGCCACTGCTCGCATTACATATCCCTTCGTTGGCATGTCTATCAAGGGAGTGGTGGAGATACAGGGCTCGGCCAACATTCCAGGGTTCCAGTTCTACAAGATCGAGTATGGCGTAGGCGAAAAACCAGATCAATGGTCCAGCATCAGCGATATACACGAACAACCTGTGGAGGGCGGCCTACTGGGCACCTGGGATACCAGCTCTTTTCCCGAAGGGATCTATACTCTTCGACTCACTGTCGTAGAAGTGACAGGCAATTTCCCGCCTCCCTGTGACGTCCGGGTAGTAGTCCAGCCATAAGCTAACTCTCACAGGAGACTCAAAATGACTCTGCCATCGTGCTCTCCTCCGCGTGCTCGCCATCATCTGAAACGTTCCGTCAGGCTACTGGGCCTGTTGCTTTCCTCACTTTGTCTACTGCTGTTGATTGGGTGTACCGTCTTCGTAGAACCGGCCAAGAGCACGCCCGAACCTCCGCAGGGCATCTCGGAGGACCACCCAACGCCTCTGTCCATCGCCACATCTGTTCCTCCGGACCCAAACACGCCCATCCCCCTAGCTCCACACACAGCCACGGTCACGCCCCAACCTCAGCCCACAGCTATCTCGTCGCCAGCCCCAACAAACACTCCCGCGGCAGAATCACCGCCCACTGGGGCTAGGAATTGGAACTTGGTGTATCTGCAGGACGGAACCATCTATCGAGCCGACTATTGGGGGAATGACGCCCGGCCTGTTGCAGAGATCGGCCTGGCGTCCATGGTAGCTTTGTGGCAGCAGCAGTTGGCCTATGATGATCTATCCGCTCTTTGCATCCTGGATCTGGATCAAGGAGATGTGCGAAAGGCTAGTTTTCTGTCTGCTGACCCCACCACCAGCTTTCACTTCATGTGGGCCTCCGATGGCAGAGCGCTCATCTATGCCCTCAGTCGAGAGGATTCCCAGGCTCCCACCTTCGGCCGCTCGACTGACATCGGGCGAGTGAATATCTCCGATGGCCAGGTCAGGCCCTTGCTCACTTTGCATGATCTTCCAGGGGCCGCCCTGCTCAACTTCGATGGCCCTGCTGAGAAGTTTTTCCTGGTTCCCCGAGGAGGTGATCCTTCATTCACAGAAGTCTGGCTGTACGACGCGCTCACTGGTTCCAAGGAAGCTACCCTGGAAGTTGAGGGAGATGGGGCCGGAATAGCCTCCCCAGATGGCTATCACCTCCTGACCACAGCCTTTGACGACCAGACGGATAAGAGCCAGATTCGTATCTATGATCTTAGTGATGGCTCAGCCAGCGCTCCGGTACTATTCACTCATGCTCCGAACACCCACAGTGCGGGGCACGTTTGGGCACCGGATGGCACCAAGGTAGCCTTTCTACTGCGGGACGGCAGATCGTATTGGGACAACGTGACGCGAGGACTTGGCATCTGGGTTCTGGATACCACGACCTTGAAAACCAAGCAGATCGCCGACGATGACCAGTTGGGTTCGGGCCCCGCAGGATGGACTCCTGATGGAGAATGGATTGTCTGTTTCCACGCGGATCCGGAGGGAGGGAGTTACTACTATGCTCTCCGTCCTGACGGAACGGACCGGCATCTCATGACCTTGGGGCCACAAGTTCGCGTAGTGGGATGGGTGTCCTCGGCACCACGATTGCAGCCAACTGGAGTTGAGACCCCCAGACCCCAGTCGGCTCTCTCCGAAATAGAGGAACTGTTCAGACAGGCGCTCTCCGATCCATCGCTGCTGCCGGAGGGGGCCGCGGCATTTCTGTCTCTGCCAGAGATCATCTCCATGGATGATGGGCAGGCTACAGCGTACCTAAGCTCCATTCTCACGCAAGCAGGATGGGAGTTCACGGTAGCAGTGCAAGGCATAAGCCTGAAACGGCCAGCCAGCGATCTGGCTGTGCTCAAGTTGCCGCCCAATCACATCTATCTCTTTTGGCCCGGGGGATGGCAGAGAGCTTCCGTCGGAGACCTAATCGAGGACGCGCGGCTGATAAACGATGAGCTTGGGATCATCTTCGCTCATGTGGGGGCTAGTTCCATCAACCCGGCATTCACGCTGCTTCGACGCCAGCCAGCAGGAGGCTGGGAATCGCTCTGGTCACCATCAGGCCAACGGGAATGGCTCTGCACGGACGGATCTATCTCCTTTGTGGGCGAGGGATTATCCCAATTGCGCTTGGTAGGTTCCTCCTTCGCCTTGGATGCAGGAAAGGATGAAATATTCTCGGAGTGCCGCGCGTGTCCCCACCGTACTCTGGTGAGCACGTGGGAACGCCTCGGCAATGACTATGTCCGCCGAAGTAGCTTGCCCTCTGATGCTCCTCGCGCGGAGCGCCTGTGGGAAATGACGGAACCTTCTCCGTACGCTTCGCTGTACGAGTTCACTCGCCGCCTTCGCGTCGGAGATCAAGGCAACGCTCGCTTGCTGGCGGCCAACGATGCTATCATCGAGCAAGCTCTAGAGCACGGACTTGCAGATGCAAGCATGCACCTTCTAGTCGACAGGGTCGAGGGGCAGGAGATAAGATTCTTCGCTGGGGATCCTGCCCGCCATCTGGTTGCAGAGCTGTTGGAGCAGGAGGGACAATGGCACGTGCTCTCGATCGCGGTGGTACCCTAGAGGTAGTTCCCATCCAGGCAGACCTATTGACCATGCTACCAGGGTTAGGCCAGATCGGGATCGTTCGAGCAAAAAGAACTCCAAGCCTATCCCTATGAAGGTTGAAATTGAGTAAAAAGCACTTGACTTTACTGGAGAAGTACGATATACTTTGTATAAGAGTTCGAATCTATTCCTATCCCCCTAGACGCGATTCTGGCCGAGCGCGTCACCACTTTCTGCAAGGAGGCGAAGATGGAAAGGCCTTGGCTCAAGTTTTATGAGGAACACGTACCACCCGATATTGACTACCCGGACCAAACCCTCCCACAAATCCTCGAAGAGACCGCCCACAGGTATTCAAGTCACACCGCCATGATCTACTACAACAACAAGGTAACTTACACAGAACTCATGGCTGCGGTCGATCGCTTTGCCGCTGGGCTTCAGAAGCTGGGAGTCAAGAAGGGCGACCGGGTAGCACTGTTCATGCCCAATATTCCCCAGTATATCATCGCGTACTACGGAGCGCTCAGGGCAGGAGCTGTCGTGGTACCCTGCAACCCGCTCTATGTTGCTCGAGAACTCAAGCACCAGATCAACGATTCTGGCGCAGAGACCATCGTGGTGATGAGTTCCTTCTACTCCATCGTCGAGCGGATCCGACCTGACACCTCTCTAAAGAATGTCATCGTCACCAACGTCAAGGAGTATTTCCCTGGCTTCCTCAAGATCCTCTTCACAATTCTCAAGGAGAAGAAAGGGGGACACTACGTCGATATTGACGGCGTCCCTAACACCTACTGGTTCCAGGATTTCCTGGAGCGCGCGCCCGCCAAGTCTGAGCCCACTGAGGTAGACCTGGAGGATACTGCTTGCCTGCTCTATACCGGCGGCACCACGGGTGTGCCCAAGGGCGCAGAGCTAACCCACAAGAATATCCTGGTAAACGCCGTGCAGTGCCGGTACTGGATCGACTCCAACCTCGGGAAAGAAATTGTCATGGCAGCGGTGCCCCTGAACCATAGCTACGGCATGACCACCTGCATGAACCATGCAGTGGTGGCCGGCGCGTCCGTACTTCTCATTCCCAATCCACGTGATCTCCAGGACGTCCTGAAGAACATCAACAAACATCAGCCTACTCTCTTTCCAGGCGTCCCCACCATGTATGTGGCCATCAACAACCATCCCGAGATCGCAAAGTACGACATGCGTTCCATCAAGGCCTGTATCAGCGGTGCTGCTGGCCTGCCGCTGGAAGTGCAGACTGCTTTCCAGAGACTCACCGGAGGATGTCTGGTGGAGGGCTACGGGCTGAGCGAGGCTTCTCCCGTCACACATGCAAACCCCATCTTCGGCCAGAACAAGATCGGCACCATCGGAGTGCCCTGGCCCAACACCCTTGCCAAGATCGTGGACTTGGAGACTGGCGAAAAAGAGATGGCCATCGGGGAATCCGGCGAGCTGATCATCCAGGGTCCCCAGGTGATGAAGGGCTACTGGAATAAACCTGAAGAGACGGCCCAGACCTTACGCAACGGCTGGCTCTATACCGGCGACATCGCTATCATCGATGAAGAGGGTTATTTCAAGATAGTGGACCGCAAGAAGGATATGATCATCGCCGGAGGCTACAATATCTATCCTCGGGACGTGGAAGAAGTCCTCTATGAGCATCCCAAGGTTCAAGAAGCGGTCTGCGTAGGCCTACCAGACCCCTACCGGGGAGAGACAGTCAAGGTCTACATTATCTTGAAGGAAGGGGAAACGGCCAAAGCAGAGGAGATCATCGCCTTCTGCAAGGAGCGGCTAGCTAAGTACAAGGTCCCCCGCGCGGTTGAGTTCCGCAGCGAGCTTCCCAAGACGATGGTGGGCAAGATCCTGCGCCGCATCCTCCGAGAAGAGGAAGTCAAGAAGCAGAAAGAGAAGGAAGGTAAATAGGCCGGTCTAGTAGGGGCCCAATAAACAACAGGCGCTCCAAATCAACACCTCGATTTGGAGCGCCTTGCCATGGCATCATTGTTCTACTCTAGAGGGATCTGACGATCCCTTTGCTCCTCCCTCTGCTCCGAAGGGATCGCCAGGGCCCATTGCTTCTCGCTCTGCTCCGAAGGGATCGTCAGATCCCGTTGCCTCTCCCTCTGCTCCGAAGGGATCGCCGGACCCCGCCGCTTCTCGCCCTACTCCGAAGGGATCGCCAGATCCCGTCATCTCTCCCTCCGCTCCGAGGGGATCGTCAGATCCCGTACCTCATCCCAGTAGAAGATCTGCGCTATCCAAAGGAATGATGGCCGGCTCCTCCGTCAGGTAGAACCTGGCGCTGGACCACACGTAGTCCTCAGGACACTCTGCCAGATTCCACTGGGGCTGACACGGATTACTGTGCGAATAGGTCATCTTCTGTCGCAAGAACTCAGGGGAGAAGACATCTCGGGCATCATACCCGTCTTCCCAGACCTTATACCGCTGCTTGTCAGAGCGCGCGACCGCGGAGGAGAGAAGATCCAGCTCCGACTGGTTGCCCTCGGCCCAGTAATGTCGGATAAGCCGATCAGCGATATGCTTCTTCAGGTCGCGCACAACATCGGCGAGAGGGGTCTCAGCACGACACTGAATGATCATGTGTAGATGATTGGGCATGACGACGAACGCATACAACTTGAGGCGCTTGCGGAGACGCATACAATCGAGGCTGTCTACGATCAGGCGCTTCATGACATCACGCTCGAAAAGATGGCGATGCTGAACGGCGCTGGTGGTCACGAAATACAGATTGTCAGGGTCGAAGTCTGGGCGCCAGTTTGTCATCCTCCCGATCCTCGCACCGTTCTCATAGCCAGATCAGCCCCTTGGAACGGGATTTGGCAATTCCCTCCGAGCGGCATCGCCCACGGTCTATTCGTTGCACCTCGCTCCGCTCCAAAGGGATCGCCAGATCCCGCCTCCCATGCAAGACCCACGCCCCTGGAACGGGGATTTGGCAATCGCCTCCGAGCGACATGGCCGACGGTCTATTCGTTGCACCTCGCTCCGCTCC
>Ga0075114_10000807_pt1 | contig 18202 bp, 13 predicted proteins | sample AntAceMetag02UKM_FD_69784 | JGI IMG/M metagenome (GOLD analysis project Ga0075114, IMG submission 69784) | Saline lake microbial communities from Ace Lake, Antarctica - Antarctic Ace Lake Metagenome 02UKM | ecosystem: Environmental > Aquatic > Non-marine Saline and Alkaline > Saline | place... | reverse complement strand
TACAAGCCATCAACACGTTGCAGAGAGACCACCAATACACAGAATCCGGATAAACCCGTTTGATCTGCGTCATCCGCGTCCCGTTTTTTTCATAGCGGGAATTGCTGCATTGCATGGGTCCTCCCAAAGCCCGGCATTACTGTGAGCGCTGGGGAAGACAGGGAAAACTGTTCAAAGAGGTGAGGTGATGAGAATGAGCTACGTCTACGAACCCGAGTGGGGCGATCCGCTTAAGTAGCTTGAGATTTCTCTTAACTTCTATCGTCACTTGGTAAGTCGTTTGCACACTTATGACGACATGGAAGTGGTCGCCTATCTGCCCGCTCGTGATGGCATCGCCTGGGCTCTCCGTCAGCTTGACAACCAGGTGGATCAGGCCATCCTGGACGAGATCAAGGCTCTGGACGCGCGGCTGCGGGAGGACACCGACTATCTGGTCAAGGAGTTGGACGTCTACGGCGATATTGGGCGGGACGAGCCAGAGGAGTACTGGTGGTGGTATCTCGACGGCGGCAAGCCTGATCCGGGCGGCATCCCCTCGGCCGAAGAGCGGCACCGCCAGACGCTGGAACTGCTGCATCCTGCGGGGCTGACCTACGAGGTCGAAAAGCGGGCTCCGGTCTACGTCGCCGAAGCAGGGGAGGATTACGCCGGTGAACGGCCTCCTGAGGAAACGAAGACTCAAGGCGATGAAAATGCCTCTCTTTCGGCCGATGGATGAGTTCTGGAAGGAACGGAGGAAAGATGCGGAGTTCGTGGCTGCTCTGCAGAAGATGGAGCCAGAGTTCCAGGCAGCAAAGGAGGTGCTGTGCTTGCGCTTGGCGCAAGGGCTGACCCAGAAGGATCTGGCCGAGCGGATCGGTACCAAACAAGCCTGCATCTCCCGCCTGGAACGAGCTTCCTACAAGCCCAATCTGGACTTTCTGCAGCTGGTGGCGGCGGCCCTGAACGCCCAGGGCGAGATCCCCTTCGCGCCCAGAGAACAAGCCCTCTGATGTTCCCCTACTGGACGACAATCCGCAGCGGCTCCCCTAGCTGCTCCAGCGACGGCTGCCGGTAGAAGCCGACGAGCAGCGTGCGCGGCGCTGGCCCCAGCGCTTCGGGAAGCACCAGCCTATGCATGTCCAACAGCGTCTCCCCTGGCTGCCAGAGCGACGTAGGATAGTACACCCCGCCAGGTAGATGATCGCTCTGTGCCACCTTCTGCCCCTCTGCATCCAGCAGATGGACGAAGCTGGTATAGTCACCACCTATCTCGGCCAACGGCTGCCAGTGTAGCGCCACATCGAGCACGGTGCCCGGCTCCAAAGGAGACCGCAGATCGTAGCCGTGCAAGCGCACCGTGTCGGCCAGGGCCAAGCCGGATGGCTCTTCGGGCGGCCCGCTCGCCGCTGGCCCCAGCACCTCTATCAACCCCTCCGTCGGCTGCAAGGCGAACTTCACCTCGAGCCCCGGCATGGGCTTGATGAGGTACACCGACCGTCCGGTCTCCAGCGCTCGTTCCACTACCTGCGCCACGTTGCCCCAGCCAGGCTCCTGCACGATGAGAGGGAACAGCCCCGTCAGATCGGGCCGCACCCCCTCCACCTGCTGCATGTACCAGAGCGGCATCACCTCGTCGCGGTCGTTGCTGACCAGGATGGCCTCCTCAGGCGTCGGAGCGGCCAGGATAGCCTGCCAGCGGTCGCGGGCGGCGGTATCGCTGCTGCGGTCAACAAGGGAGAAGTTGTGTAGCAGCAATGTGATGGGCAGGGCCAGGGAGAGCAAGGCGACCATTGCAGATGGCAAATCCGAGATGGCAAATTCGAGATTGCGATTTGCCATTTGCGATTTGCGGTTTGCTCTTACCATTTCAGCCAGCGCCGCCACGCCGATGCCGATCCAGCAGGCCATGATCAGCGCTGGGGCGATGAAGAACACGTGAATATCGCCGATGCCATAGAACAGGTTGAAGGCCATCAGCGCCGCGAAGCTGAGACCCGTGAGAATCAGCAATCGCCAGCGCCGTCCCACGATCAGGCGCACCAGCCCCGACAACCCCAGCATGATCCCCACCCATCCAAATTGGCGGAGCAGCACTCCTCCGGCCAGCGACAACCGCGTCCAGGCGGCAGCAGGGGAGAGCAGCGCACCGGCGAAGACACGCCCCAGAACGAAGTCCAGGAGGCCGAGCAGACTGCGGTCGTACAACTGCAACGAGCGTCCAGCGCTGAGCGGTACGGCGAGGTAGGACACGTGTGGGGCGCGCAGCGGGATGTAGAGGTAGATCAGCAGGGGCAGCAGCAACGCGGCGAGGACGCGACCCCACGCGGAAGACCACGGACTGCCAATGGTTGATCCGTGTTCACCCGTGTCCATCCGTGTCCGATTTGTCTGCAGCGTTAGCCAGACGAAGAGCAGACCAGCAGGGGCAAGCAGCAGCATCGTACGGTGGTGGGTCAGGCTCAAGCCGCAGGCTAGGGCCACCAGGGTCAGACGGCTAGTGGCCCCTTCAGACCCGTCAGTTCCCTCAGACCCTTCCGCCCACCACAGCACCAGCCAAAGCACCCCCGCCACAAATGCCGCGTGCAGCGTGTAGATCTCCGCAATCACCGCCTGCGACCAGAAGATGTCAGAGCAAGCGAAGGTGAGGGCAGCGACGGCGGCGGCCAGGTAGCGAGCTAGCGTCGGCAGCGTGGGCACTGCAGTGCGCAGCAACCGCTCGGCCAGCAGATAGATCAATGCCACGGCCACGCCGCCCCACAGTGCCGAGAAGAGGTTCACGCGCCAGGCGACATTGCCCCAGGGGAGCAGGTGCGACCAGAGCCAGCCCAGGATGAGGTAGAGGGGATAGCCGGTGGGATGGGCGATGCCGCCCAGGTAGGCGACGAACTGGAACTCGCCGCTATCGCCTGCCAGCACGCCTGGGGCCAGAGTGCGCAAGTAGAGGATCAGGGCGGCCAGACCCAGCAGCACGGCGAGAGTGCGGTTCAGACGCCGGGAGTTCGAGTTTCCAGCTTCGGGTGAATTGACCACAATCATGCTCTGCGGTATAATCCCGCTGTAGGAAGCAAAGCTACTTCGGATATGAAGGAGAGAGGCTGATGAAGCGAGCGATAAGCGCCTTCTACGACAAGGGGGTACTCAGGCCAATGCAGCAACTGCCACTAGATGACCAGCAGGAAGTGCTGCTCCTCATCCTGCCGCTGAGACGCGGCAAGCGGTCTGTCGTTGATTCCGCGCGCGTGACGCGAATGCAAGAGCAAGCGGATGTCTGGCTGGCGCAACAGCCGGCGGATGCTGTTAGCGAGCCGCTGGTTCCTTATCAGGCGGCCGATGATTTCGCCGCCGTGCTAGCCGAAATCCGAGAGAGGGCCAGCCGCTTCAGCCAGGCAGAAATCGCTGCCGACGTGAACGCTGCCCTGGCCGAGGCACGTGAGCTGTTGCCAGAGGAGCGAGAACAACTCCATTCGGAATTGGACGCCCTGCTGGCGGAACTCACCATCCATGACATCTGCTGAGCAGCCTCACCTGAGGATCGTTGTGGACACCAATATCCTGGTGCGTGGCACTCTCTCCGCCCCTCCCCATCACCCAATCACTGATCCAGTCTAACCCAATCCACCGCCACAGCCAGCCCACGGCGATCCGGGTTGCGGCCCAAGCGCAGCCAGGCGTTGGGCTCGGCCACCAGTTCCAGCGCACTCCCCGCTGCCGCCCCCCTCACGCCGATGAACGCGTGGGCCTGACCTGCAGCGCCGCGCAGGTCAGCCTGAGCGCCCAGGCTGCGCAGAGCGGCCACCGCCTCCTCGGTAAGGTGTAGCCCGGCGTCCCCCCTGGTGGCCACGACGACGATGCGCCCGTCGGGGATCTGAGCCACGAACTCCGCCAACCGCTGCGCCTCGTACTCGTTGGCCCAGGTATCGAAGCCTCGCTTATCCAGCAATCGGCCCGACCGCTCATCGAGCACGGCCACGTTGTAGCCCCGCCGCCCTGCCGAAGCGTCGGTCTTGGCTCCTGCCTCGTCGTACACGGAGATGTAGGCATGGTCGGCCGCGGCTTCGATCTCGATGTCCACGGGCGTCGCCGCGCCGGTCGCGCCGATAGCCATATCCCCTGGCAACACATCTCGCGGACGCTCCACGCGGGCGAGCCGCAGATTCAGCCGGTTGAGTCCTGGCTGTGCAGCCTCCTCGGGCAACGGCAGCTCGATCACCTGCCAGCCCTCGGACAGGAGCTGTGGCTCGCCCAGCGGCTGGTCGTTGAGGATCACCTGCACCGACTGCGGCGACGCATCCAGGTAGCTGAAGGGAGCGATGCGCAAGCTCAAGTGGTAGTCACCCGGTTCCCGCAGCGGGAAGAAGAGTTCCGCCTTGGTCGCAGCGGCCCAGTTGGCCGTAGCGCCGAAGATGACCTCGTCGTCGTGCCAGCCCGCGCCGCGGTATGGCGCTGCCGCGGGCGTGCCCAAATCTATCTCCATCGGGAAGGTGAAAGGCGGTTGCAGCACCCGGTAAGCGCGCACGCCGTCCTGCTCGTAGAAAGGATCCGACTCTAGCGGCAGCACCTCACGGGCATACTCCCAGGTACGGGCATAGGTGTCCTGATACGGCCAGCGACCTGGAATGGGAGGCAACACGACGAGATAGCGCACGTCGTAGAGCTGCATCAACTCGTCAGCCTGAGCGCGGGCGGCGGCATCAGTCTCTGCGTCCGGCTCACGGTACAACTCCACGTCAGCCAGCGCTCGGAAAAGCGGAATGCGGCTGAAGTAGTCCATCTTGAACGACGGGGCGCGGGCAATGTTGCCGCCGATAATGGGCTTGCCGTGCACCGTCTGGTAATACTCGATGCGGGTGCGCTCTGAGCCCAGGGGGCCGAAGGAGGTGCGCCAACCCAACGGCAGTTGCATCACAGCGAACTCCCCTGGTTCAGCGGCGATTTGCTCGTACACAGAGGGTGTGTGAGCGCTGGTCAGTGGCAAGGGCAAGGACGCGTGTTCGAAGAGGATAACGATGGAAATGATGGAAAAGAGAGAAAAGAGGGAAAGAAGGACACTCCTTTCGCCCCTCGCTGTCCTCGTTGCCTCGGTCCTCAGTGTCAGTACCTTGGTCCGTAGCCACTGCAACAGAAAGTGTGCACCATACCCTGCCAAGACCGCCAAACCTAGCATCAGGAGCACGCTATTGCGGTTCGGCGCGCGGTTCGACTGCACGATAGGGATGTAGTGCAGCAGGGCATAAGGCAAGGGGAACGTGGCTTCCAATCCGTCCAGATCAAAGCGATAGCGTCCATTGATCTGCAGGAGCGGCCCCAGGCAGAATATCCCAAAGATGAGTGCCGTCCAAGCCCAGAGACGAACCCGCCGCCGGTAGCGCCAAAGCCCGAGCAGCGCCAGCGCCAGTGTCACGTAACCCAGGAAGACCGTGTTCACGTCAGAGAAGCGCGCTGTACCCTCCTCGACAGCCCGCAGCTCGCCTACCCAATCCCCGCCCCATAGCGGGTGGAGTTCTGTGGGCGTGAACAGCCCCGCCATATCGCTGGAGAGCTTGATCGCCTCGCCCCATCCCTCCAGTGCGTACTCCCCCGAGGCGAACTCCCGGACAATGGGAATCAGAACGGGCGACCAGAGCACAGCGACAGTGAGGCCGATCAGCAACAAACTAAGAAGTAGTTTCAAGTTCCAGGCTTTGTCCTGAGGCTCAGTCCGAAGGGTTTCAGGTTTCAGGTTCCATCGCCTAACCCCGAACTCCAAACCCCAAACACCAAACACCAGAACAAGCAGAGTGAAGATACCCAGGAAAACGCCGAAGATCATCTCGGCAAGGACGGCGAAGGTGAAGAACAGGCCCGCCAGCACGGCATAGCGTACGTAGGGGTGAGCCTTGCGCTCACCCCCTTTGCGCTCCTTACGCCTCGCCTCGCGAACCGCCTTGAGCAAATAGAGTGCATAGAAAGGCAGCCACTGCGTGGTCACCATGTCATAGTGGCCCATGGCAGCGTAGACGGCGCGGTTGGCGGCGAAGGCGTAGACCAGGCCCGCCACGATGGCCGCCAAGTCACGGGCCCAGGGGCCGGGGGGAGCATGGCGCTCTTTCCCCCTTGACCTGTGGGTCACACTCCCGAGCAGGTAGCGCACGAGCAGGAACGTGCCGTAGCCACTGAGGATGGTGGATAGGACGAGGGTGACATTGCTCGCCGCTGGCAGGCCCATCACCATCAACAATGGCAAGGCCATAATCGCGTTGAAGAAGTTGTAGGTGTGCAGGATGAGGTCAATACCCAGGGGGAAGAAGAGCAGATCTGTGTGCAGCGGGCTGGTCAGCAGATCAACGCTAGCGCGTTTGAACCACCAGGTGTTCCAGACGAAGGTGTACTCGTCGAAGGCCCAAGTGGCACTTCCCGGCACGTGTGTGGCGAAATGGGCGACCAGCGGCCAACTGAGGGCCAGCGCCAGAGTCAGAAACAAGCCCAGGACGGCAACATGAATGAGATTAGGCCTTCTTGCACTGCCGTCAAGCATAGCGTCTCCTGAGTTCCCACACCGCGATGAAGGCATCCATGATTTCGGACAATGTGGTGTTGGATCTCCCACGCTTGCGGTTGACAAACACAGTGGGGATCTCGCCGAACCGTGCTCCCGCCTTATGCAACAGCAGAGCTGTCTCGCTGAGCACAATGTATCCCGTCGCCTGAATGCCTTCCAAGTCCAACGTTGCTAACGCCTCCCTGCGGTAGCAACGAAAACCGTTGGTGTAGTCACTGATCGGAACCCCCAGCATCGTCCTGGCGAACAGATTGGCCAGCCTACTGAAAACCCGCCGGACCGGCCCCCAATCCACGATCCTGCTGTCCTGCAGGTAGCGCGAACCGATAACCACGTCAACTTCCCGCGCCTTGCTGAGCAACGCGGCGATGTATCGGGGATGATGGGAGAAATCAGCATCCATCTCCACAATCAGCGGGACATTGGTCTCATCCAGAGCGTATCGGAACCCGGCGATGCAGGCAGAGCCGCGGCCTCCTTTGCCGGTGCGGTGGATGACCCGCACGCTGGACGATTGCTTCGCCAGTTCATCGGCCACCCGCCCCGTCCCATCGGGCGAGTTGTCGTCCACAATCACGACCGAGAGGCTATGCGGAAGACCCAGAATATCCTCGACCAATGGCCGCAGGTTGTCCCTCTCGTTGTACGTCGGGATAACTATGACCGCTTCTGCCTCTCCACTCACCTAGCGTCTGCCTCCAAGGCTCTTGTGAAAAGCCTCGACCATGTACGCCAGGTCGTCCTCGGTCAGGTACTGATGGCTGCCCACGTAGAAGGCATTGAGTCCAAGATAGTCGGCATTGGGCAGCTTGCCTTCGTATTGACTCTTAAGGTACCCATAGGCCGGTTGCTGAGTGGGGATGCAACCGAAAAGCGGCCTCGTTTCGACGCCATTGGCCTCCAGTGTCTTACGAAGCTCCTTCCTGGAGACAAGATCGGGCCTCCTGATCACGATAGGATAGGCAAGGTAGGACACATCTTCAGAGTACACTGGCAACTGGAGGACATCCTCATATGCCGCCAGATGCTCATTCAAGTACTTGACGTTGCTCTGCCTCTTTTGGATGATCCAGTCCGCCTTCTTGAGCTGAACCAATCCCAACGCCGCCTGAAACTCCATGAGCTTGAAGTTGTAGCCGATCAGATCATGAACGAACCGGGGATCGAAGTCCTCTTGCCCTTGGTAGTCCACAAGCTGGGGGCAATAGCCCTCATCTCGGGTGCAGACCAGGCAATCGCACGCCCGTCCCTGCGCCTTGATCTTACGCACCAAACGGTTGATTTCGGGATCATTGGTGGTCAGAGCGCCCATCTCTCCGGCTTGGATATTGTGGGCGATGTAGAATGAAAAAGCCGCGGCCAGAGAGAGCGAACCCGTTAGCCTGCCCTTGTACCGACTGCCATGAGCCTGCGCCGAATCCTCGAAAACAACCAGGCCACGCTCGTCCGCTATCCGGTTGATCTCGTCCATCTCCACTGGATAGCCCATGAGGTGGACCGGCAGAATGATGGCATACTCGTCAGGGCCGGAGGCATTCTGCAGAAGAGCCCGAATGTTCTCCGGAGTGATGCCAAATGTCCGCCGATCCACATCAACATAGACCGGTTCGAAGCCCACATGGCTGATCGCACTGCTGGTAGCGATATAGGTCAAAGGCGAAGTGATTACCTTGGCGCCCCGGGGCAGCCCCATCAAATGCTTGAGAGCAGCCAGACCCGCCATGAGTGCGCCAGAGCCAGAACTGGTGGCCACACTGTACGTCGTGCCCACGTATCTGGCCCACTCTTTCTCAAACTGAGCAACCTTGGGGCCTTCCGAGAGCCTGCCCGACACCAAGACTTCAAGGATAGACTCCCTCTCATCTTCCCCCAACTGAAAATCGCCCACACGAATCAGCTTGGCCTTCTTCATCCGGCTCCCTGGCGTCCTTTCGCTGCTTGGTGTCTATCCGATAACTAGCGGGCCGGGCCCCCCATGCCGTGCAATCAGCAGCGTGGATGCCGCCTCTGCTAGGTCTTCGGATAGGCCACTAGTATACACCCGAACGGCGCACAAAGCAAGACCGCCAATGTCGCTGATGACGGCCATTGTGATATGCTGCCGTGCTATTCAAATGGGCACAAGGAGAAACGTCAAGGCATGCCATACGCCTTGACGTTTGCGTTCAGATGACCCAGGCGACGGACATCACCACACACGCAATCCACGCACCACCACATCGCTCGCGAACAATCTGCGCCTGCCCCATTCGTCCGTTCGCCTGCCGCTATCCGTCCTACTCCGGCAACGCTTTGCCACCTACCAATGCCTTCAGAAGATCGCGGCGTTTACGCGCTCGTTTGCTATCAATCTCGACCGCGCCTGCCTTGTCGTCAGCCATCTTGATCAGCGCCTCGATCCACGCCGCACTTTGCACTGGCTCGTGGCGGACGCGCCACCGCTCCACCCATACGGGCAGTTCTTCCGCGTTGGTGATCCGCGTGCGGGCTATGGTTTTGGTCACGCCCTGCGATTCAAAGGTGAACTCGTATTCCTCGTATTCAGACTTGACCGGACAGACCTGCATGCACGCGCCACACTTGATGCAGTAATAGTCGGCCAACACCAACTCGCCCTCGCCATTGATGTGCAAGGCGCGGGTGGGGCAGATATCGGCACAGGCCAGACACCCTTCGACGCATTTCTCGCGGCGCAGTTCCACACTGCCCTGCCAGGGCTGCACCACGCGGAACGCGCCATCGCTGGCAATCTCACACTGGCGGCAACGGATGCAGTGCCGATTGTCCACCACAAGCGTATCCTTTGTCCCGTAGTAACTGATGACGTTGGTCGGGCAGTTGTCAATCACAAACTCCTTCCTGCTCCAGTCGAACCGCCCCTTGTCGAATATCGTAGACTGGATCAGGTCAGGGAAGGCCCCACAGACCAGCACCGGATTCTCGCGCGCGCCATTGATGGTCATGGTGATAGCGTTCTTGGGGCACATCACCTCGCATATACCGCACAGCACACACCTCTCGGGGTCAATGTCCACCGATGGCTTTTTCGCCAGCCGCCCATCCACGATCTCGCCCTCCACGTGGATGATAGCCTCCTTGGGACAGACCAACGGCCCAATCTGGCAGCCCACGCAGCGATCGAGGTCCCAGGTCATGACATAGTGACGCGTTACCATGGCGCGTTCGAGTGTGATCTCGTGTTCGGTAACGATTTTCTGTGTTGTTCCTCGTCCGCTCATTGTCGTCCCTCCCGATCCCGATGGATTCCCTGCACCAACTCGTGCTCGCGGTTATGGACCTTCACCAACAGCGGCATCTGCCCCGGAAGCGTGTGGGTGGGGCATCCTACCCCTCCCCCATCTCCATCCACTCATCCTCGTGGAAGGTGACCATTGGTAGAGGCTCCTCGACGCTGCGACCGGGCACGTAGTCGAACGTTTCCTGCACCTGTTGCCCAATGGCGCGGAAGACCTGTCCCACAGGCAACTCCGCCGGGCAGCTGCTGGTGCACATCCCGCAACCGACGCAAGAGAGTACCATGTGGTTGAGCCGTGTCAGGTGAAAGAGCGTCGTATCGGCTGGCAGCCGATAGGCTCCCTTACGTTGTGCCCAGTTCATATACTGCATCGGCTCGTGGTCGAAGATGGGGCTCTTGAAGAGACAGGTCTTGCAGTAGCAGATGGGACAGACGGTCATGCAGTTGTGGCAGCGCACGCAGGCGGCGAAGACCCCTTCAACGCCCTCCCGATCTAGCCGTTGGCGCATCTCGGCAAAGCGCGCGTCGCGCACCTGGGTGCGGGCCGCGACCACCTTCTCCAGCACCTCGGCCCTCTTCAAACCAGGTTCTTTCTCAATAACCTGGTTTCTTTCCGCTTCCACACCATCCATCCCCATCTTCTCAGCCACCTCATCGGACAGACTCACCGGGATACCGGCAGCCAGGTCCGCACCGAAGAGTTCCAACACGATATCGGCCTCAGCGACGTGAGGTTTCTCGCACATCTGGCAGGCGTCGCGGAAGGTGTACCCCTCCTGCGGAGCCAGTTCACCGCTCTGGGCAGTTGCCAGCAGCGCTGCCACGTCCAACGCCGCTTGCCCTGGGCCTGCCCGCATCGCATTGTAGACAGGCACGTCGTAGGTGCCCAGGCAGTCCACACCGATGGTCACCACGTCATCCAGGCTAGCCTGCTTGAGCTTGACCAGTTCCACCAGTGCCCGCAACTCGCACGGGCGCAGCACCACGCCGATACGTCCCCGTGGCTCGCGGACCGAAACTTGACCTGCGACATGCGCTGCGTTGAGTCCCATCACCGGGGCCAGCGGGTTGGCCGCGTTCAACAGGTCAGGATCGGCTACTAGTGCAGGGGTAATGGTACCGGAGGGAGTCTCCATCGGCACCAGGAGCGCGTCCACCACCTCGGCCTCCAGTAACTGCCTGAGCAACCCGCGCACGGCAGCCAATGTATCACCGTTTTCAACGGATATTGTGGTTCTCATAGATTATCTCCTAACATTGTAAATTGGTAAATTGGCAAACTGGTAGATTGGCCTCTCCCAGTCTACCAATCTACCAGTCTGCCACCTCATACCGCCCACTCCCTCCGCATTGGGTTGGGTCCTTTCTCCTTCATCGCCTCGGTCATCTGCGTCACCGTCTCGGCGAAACGCCCCCCCTCGGAGGCGCTTATCCAGCGCAGCCAGACCCGGTCCTCGTCGAAGCCAGCGTTCTTGAGGATCTCCTTCAGGGCGATGATGCGCCGCCGGGCCTTGTAGTTCCCCGACTGGTAGTGACAGTCGCCAGGATGGCAGCCGCCGATGAGGACGCCGTCGGCCCCGTCCAGAAGAGGCTTGAGCACGTATGTGGGGTCCACTGAGCTGGAGCACATCAACCGGATTATGCGCACGTTGGGCGGGTACTGGATGCGCGACGTGCCCGCCAGGTCAGCCCCCGTGTACGTGCACCAGTTACACAGAAAGGCCACAATCTTTGGTTCGAAACTGTCTGTCATATTGCTTCCTTGAGGGTTGGTAACCAGGTAGACCGATACAGAATATACCTCTATTATCACTCACCAGGCGTCGCTCATAGCGTCCAGCATCCTATAGACCTGCGCTGTCCCGAACCCTTTCTGCTGGCTGGCCTTGTTGGGACAGGCGGTGATGCACGCCCCGCAGCCCTGGCACAGCACATCGATCACCTCAGCGCACGTTGCCCCTGGCTCCAGCACGCGGGCGCCATACGGACAGGCCTCAACACAAAGCCCACAGGCCGTACACAGACGCGGATCGACACAGGCAACAATCGGCGTTGCATCCAGTTGATCTCTGGCGAGCAGGCTGACGGCGCGCACGGCCGCGCCCTGTGCCTGTGCAATCGTCTCATCCAGAAAATGCGGCGAGTGCGCCAATCCACACAAGTACACCCCATCTGCTGCAAAATCCAGCGGTCGCAACTTGACGTGTGCCTCCAGGAAGAAGCCATCCTCGCTCAATGGCACCTTGAGCCGTTGGCCAAATGCTTCGTTGTCCACGTTCGGCTCAATGCCAGCGCTGAGCACGACAAGGTCCGCACCAATCGTGAATGTCTCCTCCTCCGGTTGTACTATCACGTCCACGCGCAAGGGAGTAGAGGAAGTAGATGAGGTGGCCGACACCTCGGGCTTGTGGTTCTCGTCGTACTGCAAGAAGACCACGCCCTTGCGCCGCGCCTCGCGGTAGTAACGCTCCTTGAAGCCGAAGGTGCGGATGTCGCGATAGAGGATATACACTTGTGTCTCTGGGCTACGCTCCTTGATCGCCAGCGCGTTCTTGATCGCCTCCGTGCAGCAGACGCGAGAGCAGTAGGGGTGTTCCTCGTCGCGGGAGCCCACGCACTGGATCATCACTACCCTGGTTGGTAGATTGGTAGATTGGTAGGTTGGTGGGTTGGTAGGTTGGAAATCGGCTTCCCAATTTCCCAATCTCCCAGTTTCCCAACGTACCAGCATTTCCTCAAGTTCCCGCTGCGTGACAACCCCAGGATGCTCGCCGTAGAGGTACTCCTGCGGCTCAATCTCTCGTGCGCCCGTCGCCACCACGACCACGCCGTGCTGCACTTCTTCCTGCTGCCCATCGGCCAGCATCACCATAGTGCGATACTGCCCCAGGTACCCGCCCATGTCCACGACTTCAGCGCCGGTCAGAACCGAGATGCGCGGACTGGCCAACGCCGCCTGAATCGTCCGCTGCAGAAGCGCCTGCGGGTCAGCATTCTGGTCATTTGTCATCTGCGATGGGTCATTCGGCAGCGCCGTGTAGATATGCCGCAGGTTCCCCCCTAACTCTTCCTCCCGCTCGACCAACGTCACCTCAAATCCCTGCTCGGCAATGGAGATTGCTGCTGTCATTCCTGCCAGCCCGCCGCCGATGACCAGCGCGCGGTGGTTCACGTCGAAGACGCCGCGATCGAGAGGACACAGTTGCCGTGACTTGGCCACTGCCATGCGCATCAATTCCTTTGCCTTCTCCGTTGCGCTCCCGTGGTTGTCCCTGTGTACCCACGAGTCCTGCTCCCTGATGTTGGCCATCTGGAACAGATGTGGGTTGAGCCCGGCTCCGCGAATCGTCTCCTGGAACAGAGGCTCGTGTGTGCGCGGCGTACAGGAGGCCACTACCACCCGGTTCAGCCCGTACTCCTCAATGAGCTCCTGAATGCGCTGCTGCGTGTCCTGCGAACAAGTGTACAGGTTTTCCTCGGCGTAGGCCACATCGGGCAAACCCGCGGCGTACTCGACTACCTCGGGCACGTTCACCACGGCGCCGATGTTGGTACCGCAGTGGCAAACGAAGACACCCACCCGAGGGTCTTCGTCGCTCACGTCGTGCTCTTCTGGCCAGACGCGCTCCTCCGTCAACGTGCCGCGCGCGCCGGCTAGCAGCGCCGAGACCTGAGCCGCCGCGCAAGAAGCCTCGACCACCGTCTCCGGGATGTCCTTGGGCTCGCTGAACGGCCCGGCGACGAAGATGCCTGGCCTGGTCGTCTGTGCTGGCTGAAGGGCGGGGGACTCGGCGAACCCGTATTCGTTGACTGCGACTCCCAGTCGCTGGGCCAACTCACGCGTGCCCTCCGGCGGCCTAAGCCCTACCGAGAGCACCACCAGATCGAACTCTTCCTCGATGTTGTTGCCGTCGGCGGTGGCGTGCCTGACCCGCAAGTTGTCCTTCCCTGGCACATCCGTGACCATGCTGACCATACTGCGCACGTAGCGCACGCCGTGTTCCTGTTCGGCCCGATTAATGTAGCGCTCGAACCCCTTGCCGAAGGAGCGGATGTCCATGTAGAAGATGACCGGCTCGATGTTGGAGTCGTGTTCCTTAGCGATGATAGCTTCCTTGGTGGCGTACATGCAGCAGACCGAGGAGCAATATCCCTGGTTACACGAGATATCACGAGAACCGACACACTGGATAAAAGCCACCTTGCGCGGATGCTCACCGTCGGAGGGACGCCGCACCTCCCCCCCCCATGGCCCTGAGGCTGAGAGCATACGCTCGAACTCGATGCTGGTGACGACGTTGGGCAGCCGCCCATATCCCAACTCCGGCCGGATGTCGCCGGGCATTGTTTCCGAGCCCGGCACCAGCACGACCCCGCCCACGTTCAGTTCTATGATCTCCTCGCGCATGTCGAGGTCAATGCAGCCTTTGTGGCAGGCATCGACACACTGGCCACATTCGGAGCAGACGCCGCAGTTGAGGCAACGAGCGGCCTCGGCAAGGGCCATGCTCTCCGTGAAGCCCGTATCCACCTCGATGAACTGTTTCGCCCGTTCACTCACCGGCAACATGACACGCGGTTGTCGAGGTTGAGGGACGATGAGGCCCTGTGCAACCTTCGCCCGTACTTCCTCTTTGGACCATTTCGCCACTGGCACGGCCCGACGCTCCGGCTGCGCCAGGGGCTCGCCCTGAAGATAGCGATGGATAGAGGTAGCCGCTTGATGCCCCCGGGCGATGGCGTTGACGATGAAGCCTGCCCCTGGCTTCTCGCCTGGCCCAGCGAAAATGCCGGGAATCTGGCTTGCCAACGTCTCGGGGTCGCCCAAGTAAGCGCCGGATGGAGAGTCCATATACCACAGATCGGACGACTGTCCGAGTGCTCGCACCACTGTATCCACCCCTAGGAACTGCTCCGTGCCCGGGACCGGCACGACGGTCGGGCGTTTGTCCGGACCACGCGGACCGGGCCGCGCCTCAGCGTACTCTAGCCCCATCACCTGGCCATTCTCTCCGAGAACGCGAGTAACAACCACCTTCTGGATCAGCCGGACCCCTTCGGACTCTGCCTCGTCCCGTTCCCAGCCATAGGCTGGCAACTCGCCCCGGCTCCGGCGATAGACGAGGTGCACTTCCTCAGCGCCCAGCCGGAGGGATGTAGTTGCCGCATCCACTGCAGTGATCCCGCCCCCGACTACCGCCACCCGCTTCCCCAAGTCGGGGAAACGACCCAGGTTGACATCGCGCAGCAGGGAGATGGCCGAAACAACACCTTCCAGATCCTCTCCCTCAATGCCAAGGCGCGGATCGCCGTACACGCCGACGGCCAGGTAGACGGCGTCAAACTCATCCTCCAACAGTCGCTCAGGGTCGGCCACAGGCGTGTTGAGCCTTAGTTCTACTCCCAGGGCCAGTATGTCGGCGATGTCCCAACGTAACATGTCCTTGGGAAGACGCTGCTCAGGGATACCAAAGCGCATCATTCCCCCAGGCTCGGGCAGCGCTTCAAAGACGGTCACCCCGTATCCCTGCTTGATCAGGTCCTGAGCGGCAGTGAGACCCGCGGGCCCGGCCCCCACAATAGCGATATGCTCCTTCCGAGTCCGCTGCGCCGGCTCAGGGGGCGGATGGTGACCCAGGTAAACCTGGTCGCTCACAAATCGTTTCAGCGCCTCGATGGCCACCGGCTCATCCACCTGACGCCGCGTACACCTACCCTCGCACGGGTGATGGCACGTGCGACCACACACACTGGGAAACGGAATGCGGTCCCGAATCAGTTGCAGCGCCTCGACGTAGCGCTGCTCTCGGATTAGAGCGATATAGCCCTGCACACTGACCCCTGCTGGGCAGGCGTCACGGCAGGGAGCAATGCCTCGCTTCTCGATGACGTAGGCGTTGGGCATCGCTTGCGGATAGAGTGTGTAGACCGCTCGCCGCTCGGATAGGCCGGCGTTGAACTGGTCGGAACAGATGATGGGACAGACTGCCGCGCAGTCGCCACAACCGGTACATTCATCCACGATGACGTAACGTGGCTTCTGACGCACGCGCGCCGTGAAGTTGCCCGGCTCGCCTTCGACACCCTCCAGTTCGGCGTAGGTCATCACTTCGATGTTGTTATGCCGGCCGCACTCCACCAACTTGGGCGAGAGGATGCACATGGCGCAGTCGTTGGTGGGGAACGTCTTATCGAGTTGTGCCATCGTGCCGCCGATGGCGGGGCTTCTGTCCAGCAGGTACACCTTGAACCCGGCTTCCGCCAAGTCGAGCGATGCCTGGATGCCTCCAATGCCAGCGCCAACGACCAGCACCGCACCGACCTTGCCGTTGTTATTCTCACCGTTATTCTCAGAGGACTTCGTCGCCATCTCGTCTCCTAAACCTTAGAACTTGTCAGCCATTAGCTGCCAGTAGTTAGCAGTCGGCAGCTCATAGCCGCCAGGATTGTGGTCACATTGTTCGCTGATTCATTGTTCATTGTTCCATGGCCTTCCAGACCAACTCCGTCACGTCCATCACCCGCATACGCGCGCGACGGGCCTCCTCGCTCTTGCGTACCGCCGCCGTCAACGTGCGCTCACACTGCTGGCAGGCAGAGGCGATGACCTGGGCTTCAATCTCGCAGGCCCGGCTGACACGACGCAGTGAGACCTCAGATACGACGTCCCGATCGAAACTCTCCAAGTTGCCGCCGCCGCCGCAGCACTCGGAGATCTGCCCACTACTGCTCATCTCCACGAAAGTGAGGCCGGGGATACTCCGCAACACCTGGCGTGGCGCTTCAAAGACGCCGCTCTTGCGCCCCAGGTCACAGGGGTCATGATAGGTCACTCGCAGGTCCACCTCACCCAACTCGATGGCTCCCTGCGCAATCAACTCGACCATCAATTCCGTAGCGTGCAGCACTTCCAGGCCGATTTCTTCCTCCAGTACGTCCGGGTAGACGTGCTTCCACATGTGATAGCAGGAAGGGCACGCGAATGTGACGCGCGAAGCGCCGAGTTCCTTCACTTGGGCGACGTTGTGCCGGATCAACACCTTGGCCTCGTCCAGCCGTCCCATTGAGAGCAGGGGGTAGCCACAACACCACTCTTGTCCTCCCAGCGTGGTGAAATCAGCGTCGCTCGCTTCCAGGATTGAGGCAAATGCCTGGGGCACTCGATAACTGCGGGGGAAGAAAGAGGCGACACAGCCAACGAAATAGACGATCTCAGCTCCTTTCTTGCCCTCCAGCCCAGGCGGAACGTGCTCCAGGTTCTGGCTCCAGATCAGCCGATTGCTGTTATCGTCGCCGGTGATATTGTGCTCTGCCGTGATGGTCTGGCTCAGGTGATTGAGGCGTGAGATACCTTCACACAGCCGGTCGTCAATCACCGTCTCAGGTCGTTGCACCAGGTAGTCGGCCAGGAGTTCACGCAGTCCCTGGCAGTCTTCAACCCGGTAGCCTGTCTCGCCCGCCATTTTCTTGAGCGCGATCATCACTTCGTTGATGTCTATCTCGTTGGGGCAGAACGCGCCGCACATCTCGCACCCCAGGCAGAGCCAGGGGTCCCGGCTGGTCAGTAACCGTTCCTGCTGCCCGAATTGGATCAGGCGCAGAATGCGGTCAGGCCCGTACTCCATAGCAAAAGCGGCGGGACAGCCGGCCGTACACTTGTGGCAATGGTAACACAATTGTATGCTTTGTCCGCTGAGATCGTTTACCCGGTTTGTAAGCGATTCTTCCCTAACTAATCCTTGGCCCATTCCTTACTCCTCCCCAACCGCCAAACTCCAAACACTAAACCACCCAGAGCTGCTCAATCGGGCCCAGCGCCTTCACTTCTTGCTTCACCTCTTCTATCAGACGAGGCAATATGCCCCTCTCCGCAGTCGAGATGTGGGCGAATCTTGCTCTCCCTTTCATCGCTCCGGCGGCTCTCAGGACTGCTCGCAAGACGGCTATCCTGTTCTCTGCCATAAGGTTGCCCCGCTTGTAGTGACAATCCCCCAGGTGACAGCCTGCTACCAGCACGCCATCTATGCCTTCCTGCAAGGCCATCAAGACGTGCATTGGGTCCATCCTCCCCAAGCAAGGAATCTTCACGATCCGAACGTTAGGTTGTTCCTGAACCCTGGCAATATCAGCCCGATCAAGTTCAGAGTATAGGCACCAGTCGCATAGGAAGACTACAATCCTGGGCTCCCAATCTTGTTCACTGTCCGTTGATTCCCCCATCCGTTGTTGTTTCATCGTTCATTGTTCCCCGTCTCTTCTGCGAACTCCCTGATCTGAGCGACGATCGTGTCGTCGCCGATGTCTGTCAGACTGATGGCGGAGACTGGGCAGGTGTTAGTGCAAATGGCACACCCCTGGCAGAGAAACTTGTCCACTTTGGGCAAGACTCTCCGTTGTCTCAGCGTCTGTTGTATCGTCACCCA
>Ga0075114_10000804_pt1 | contig 18270 bp, 18 predicted proteins | sample AntAceMetag02UKM_FD_69784 | JGI IMG/M metagenome (GOLD analysis project Ga0075114, IMG submission 69784) | Saline lake microbial communities from Ace Lake, Antarctica - Antarctic Ace Lake Metagenome 02UKM | ecosystem: Environmental > Aquatic > Non-marine Saline and Alkaline > Saline | place... | reverse complement strand
TCTTAATTTGAAATATTCTTTCCTAATTTCGTGTTTTTTCATGTAAATTAATACATTTCACACTCGAACTAATTTTCGGTTACCCTAGGACATATGTCCCCTGCTTGCACATGTGTATAGAGTGATGTTAGGTCCTATATATAAGACATCAACGCTTGGTCATTTTTCTATTTTTACCGTTTGGAGCAGTGGTACCATGAACTACTTTTTTTCTCCACCTATTCTTTGGGTTCTTAAAAAATAAGTAAACGAATAATAAGACAAGTAATATACCAACTATGGCAACAATGACAGCTATATAGAAATTAAGAGTAAACCTTTTCTCAGAAGTAAAATCATAAGTTCCCCCCTCGGAAGCGGGTGTTGAAATGTAATCGTCTAAAGGCCCAGGACCAACGTCAGCCTGAGTGTCTACCTCATCTTCTGTATCGTTGTCAGTTGTGTCGTTTACATTGGTCTGATCCCAACCATCACCATCAGAAGGATCAACTCCAGAATCTCCTGTAGCAGCTGCCTTTAGCGCTTCTACTTGTGAAGGAGTTAAACTTCCTATATCCATACCATCAAAGAAATCTTCGGCAGCGATAACAAAGCTAATAGCAAATAATAAGACAAATACACAAATAACACCCTTTTTCATTAAATCTTTAAACCTTCTATCTTTAATAATCTTATGGCGTCGACAAACCAATCACCATTCTACCAAAGAGCCGAAAAAGAATTCCAAGAAGCAACTTCCGACGAGGAAAGAATAGATTGTCTAGAAATTATGATGAAAGAGGTCCCAAAGCACAAATCCTCTGAGAACATGAGAAAAAATCTTACTATTCGTTACAAAAAACTAAAAGCGAATGTTGTAAAACAAAAGAAATCTGGCAAAGGTGGACAAGCTGGAATAAAAAAGGCTGATATGCAAGTTGTAGTTACCGGTTTCACAAATTCGGGCAAATCTACACTGTTTAAAACCATGACCGGACTAGAACCCAAGATATCCCCTCACCAATTTACAACATCAAAAGCCCAGTTAGGAACTTTCAAGTTTGAAGACGCACCAATCCAAATAATTGACACTCCTGCTTTTCCAAATCATGATAAATCTCTAATTAATTCCACTGATACAATTTTATTCGTAGTCGAAACCCTAAGTCAAATAAAGGAAGCTGAAAAGTTCCTTTACCGAAGTCCTTCAAAAATAATTCTAGTGCTAAATAAGGTAGAGGATTATGATAAAAGAAAAATCGAGGCAAATCTGAAATCTAAGTTCAAAAAATATGATTATGTAATAATTGATTGTCAGGATCCAACAAAGATAGAACTAGAAAAATTAAAGAAGAAGATATTCAGCACATTTCCAATAATTAGAATCTATACTAAAGAGCCGAAAAAAGATCCAAGCAAAGAGCCAATGATTTTAAAGAAAGGTTCTACTTTCGAAGTCGCTGCCGAAAAAATTCTAAAAGGAATGTCTAAAAAAATCAAACGAGCTAGAGTCTGGGGCCCATCCTCGAAATTCGGCGGACAAGTAATAGGGCTAGAACACGTGCTAAAAGATAAAGACATTATGGAATTCCAAAGCAAATGAAGTTAGAGAAAATTCTTTTTATCCTATCTGTATTAGGGATATTAATTCTAATGTTGATTTTTCAAATGACCACTGATATATATAAGGGAACGATAAAATCAATTCAAAATTCAAACAACAAAATAACTATTCAGCTAGAAGATTCCCCGGTAGAATTAATTTTATTTGAAACAAATTCTATTAATCTAAAGAAAGGTGATATGATAGAATTTCAAGGCAAACAAGATGTATATAACGGACAAGAACAAATTATCGTAGATAAAATAAAATTACTTGATAATTTTATCTAAATTCTTTTTAACCTTATCAAATATTTTCATATGCCCAACATTGTTTGGATGCAAACCATCCTCAAAATCTGAATCACTCAGTTCTTCATTAATATCAATGAATACTAAACCATCCTTATTACAAATCTTCTTTATAATAGAGTCGTATATTTTGATATTTCCCTTGTCGTAACACTTACCTGTGATACTACGTGGTAAAGGAATCGTGGCAGAATCATTCCCCTTAGCCAACCCAACAAAAACTATATTTTTTGAGAATCTTTTTGCTTTCGATATTAATTTATTTAAATTCCTCTCAAATGTTTCAACATCAACCTCTGGATTATCTTTTGTTTTCCTAAAACAAGAATCATTGGTTCCAACTGCAAAGAATAAAATATCTGGATTTCTAGCCTCTGCCTCAACGTCAAATCTCTCGATTAAATTACTAGTTGTATTCCCATCAATACCCAAATCATAAACTGCAAAAAATTCTCCATCTAAACTTTCTAAATAATTCCTCAACAAATTTGCCCAACCAACACGAAATGAAAGCTTTGCTCCCCAAATTATACTATCCCCAAAGATACAAATATTTCCCATATAAACAGATACAAAGTCCAACTTATAAAATTAATCCTTTAACTTCTTCAAAGTTTCTTCAAAATTAGATTCGGTTAACCCATTCGTTTTATACCAAATATCAAAACCATCATCCTTATGTCTCGGAATCAGTTGCACATGATAATGAAAAACTGTCTGCTGGGCATCTTTCCCATTATTATTAATCACACTAAAATCCTTGGTCCCTAGTTTTTTACCAAGTTGTTTTGCCAATCTCTTAGTCACTAAAGATATGTGCTGAATTACATCATCGGGAGCATCATTTATATCCACATGATGTTTTTTCGGAATTATTAATATATGACCTTCATTTATAGGTTCTATAGTAAGAAATGCCTTAACAATCTCATCCTCATAAACAGTGTAAGAAGGAACCTCTCCCTTTACAATCTTACAAAAAACACAATCTTTTTCCATAATCTAACTAAACTACATTAATTTATAAAAACTTGCCTTTCTAATTTCAAAAATGATTAACCTACTGTTAGCACTTATTTTAGGAATACTCGCCGGAACCTTCACTGGCTTAATTCCTGGCATTCACATTAATCTCATAGCTGTCTTCGCGTTATCTCTTTCATTCATAACAGACCTCCCAATAACAATTATGCTAATTTTCATAACCGCGATGGCAATCACTCACACCTTTATTGATTTTATTCCGTCAATTTTCCTCGGTGCTCCAGAAGAAGACACGGCGCTTGGAGTCCTCCCTGGTCACAAACTCCTTATACGCGGCGAGGGTCATCGTGCAATAAAATTAACAGTAATCGGTTCAGTCATCGCAATAGTTTCCCTAATTCTCATAATTCCATTATTTATCATTTTCATGCCAAAGATACATCCATTTCTCCAGCGAATGATGGGGCTCTTCTTAATTTGGATTTCAATATTTTTAGTCTACAATGAAAAGGATTCCAAATCGAAAGCAATTATAATTTTCGTTCTAGCGGGCTTTTTGGGATTCGCAACCCTAAACTCAAATCTTCAACAACCTCTTCTCCCGTTATTGACCGGTCTTTTTGGAACCTCTACAATTATCCATTCAATCAGATCCAAAACAACAATACCTCCGCAAGGTATCGACAAATTAAACATAAACAAAAAAGAACTGATTAAACCGACTCTTGCAACAATTCTTGTATCGCCAATTTGTTCATTCTTCCCAGGGCTAGGAAGTAGTCAGGCAGCAATCATCGGCTCAGAAATTACGGGAAAGCTAAACAGTGAACAATTTTTAATTCTCATTGGTTCAGTTAACACTTTGGTCATGTCAATCTCATTTGTCACACTTTTTCTTTTTCAAAAAACCAGAACTGGAGCTGCAGCAGCGATATCAGAAATCACACAACTTTCCACAAGTAACCTCATAACAATCTTGACAACAATTATCATATCCGCTATTATAGCAATCCCCTTAACACTCATGATTTCAAAAACAATTTCAAAACATATTCACAGAATCAATTATACAAAAATATCCTATGTAATTCTAATATTTCTAATAATTGTTATAATCTATTTCTCTGGAATTCTAGGACTAATCACTCTAACTGTCTCAACCATCCTCGGTCTAACCGCAATCGAATGGCAAACTCGTCGTAGTTTTCTAATGGGAGCTATCCTAATTCCGACAATAATATATTACCTTCCTTTCTAGTCAAAAACCTTAAATATCGCAGATTGTGACTTCGATTATGATACAAGACATAAAAGACTACACTAGATGTGTTTTGAAAAACAAAGTTGCGTTAGGTAGTTATGTAACCTTAGGTGCAGGTATATTATCCTTTCGTATCGAAAGAAAAATGGGGATAGACCCCCAATCGATAGGCATTGGTTTATCTGTCATGGGCACCGCCATTCTTTACTGTACAGATGCTGGCTTCGATACAATGAGAGAATATCAGAAAACAAGAGACCATATTAAAGAAAACGGAAAAATTGATGAAAGATTTTCCAAAAAATGCTCAAGATTTTATTGTTCACAAGTTGGGACTAAAATGGCCGCCAAAGAAGCGGGATTAGAAGATCAGCTCCAAAACCCATCCACCCTAGCTTTCTAAACATTTATTAATTAAACATCCCAACAAATATTATGGACGTAGAAAAAATACTAATAGGATCTGCAGGAATAGTCCTTGGAATTTTAATTCTCATAAAAACCGGTGAATGGATTGTATCTTTAATCCCTATAATCATCGGTATAGCACTTATAATCTTCCGAAAAGAAGAGGGTAAAGTTGAAAAAAGGAGGGATAAAAAATGAGTAAAGAAATAATTACAAGTACAACGATGGAAATTCCAGGAAAGAAAGTTGTAGAAATTTTAGGCGTTGTAAAAGGAAACACTATCCGTGCACGAAATATAGGTAGAGACGTAATGGCTGGATTCAAAAACGTAATTGGTGGTGAAATCAAATCATACACACAAATGACAACCCAGGCAAGAGAAGAAGCTTTCAATCGAATGGTAAACGAGGCAATTGAAATGAAAGCCGATGCAATCATCGGAATCAGATACACAACTTCTATGATAATGCAGGGTGCAGCCGAGATGTTGGCTTATGGAACAGCTGTTAAGCTGAAATAAATTTAATCTATCTTGGAATAAGTCGGCATCGAGTTGAGATGTTAATCTACGAAATTGCAATCAAATTAAAATAAATCTATTCAGCCGGCTTACAAATTAAAAGACTCTTAGCAATAAATGCATCTCCAAATTCTTCGCTCTCTTTGAACTTCCCACTAATCTTAATACCATCGCCTTCTTTCACTTTATTCTCTCCAAAACACTCAGCAAAATCCTTAGGGAAAACAGTAATTTTTAAATCTCCTGACTTAGAGCTAATATCCATAAACGCCATATCATCGCCATTCTTAGTTTTAATTTGAGTGAACCTTTTAACTAATCCAAAAACCTCGGCGTCCATATCATCTTGCAATTTATCAAAAGCCGTAAACTCAATATTTTTCCCTTCCACATAAGCATCGGTCGCATGACCAGAAACACAAACACCTAAAAGTTCAGATTCTAAATCTAACATATCCTTCATTTTCATCGGAGGCAATTCCGGATATTCAACAACATTTGCAACTCCTCCCCCAAATAAAGTCAACTGTTTTTCATTAGAATTAGATTCTGGCCCAACTTTATCATAAACCTCCAATAAGCTCGCTCGATTAATTCCCATTTCATCAAAACATCCAACAGAAATCAAAGAATGACAAACCCTCTTGTTAACCTTAGACAAATCAACACGATTAATAAAATCCTGGTATGATAAATATGGCCTCTTCTCAATAATCTTCGCCATCGCCTCACCTCCAACGTTTTTGATTCCACTAAGTCCAACACGAATAACTTTACCCGATGAAGATGGTGCATCAGTGCCCTCCTTAGAGGGTATGCCGCTTGCGGCGCCTTTAACTGTCACAACACCGAAATCCTCTTGTGAAGTGTTAATATCAGGATGTAAAATTTTTATTCCCGCACTACGCGCCGCTTCTAGATAAAAAGTTAATTTATCCGGATCACGAATCGATGAAGAAATTGTCGCTGCATAAAACTCAACAGGATAGTAATATTTCAAATATGCGGTCCTATAAGAAATCAGAGCGTAAGCAGCCGCGTGCGATTTATTAAAAGAATACTCTGCAAATTTAACAATATCATCCCATAACTTAGCCACATTAACCGGATCCATTCCCGAATGTTCAACACACCCTTTCTTAAATTGCTCCTCCATTTTATGCATCAGATCAATTTTCTTTTTTCCAATCGCTTTCCTTAAAACATCTGAATCTCCACGAGAAAAACCAGCCAAAGCCCGAGCAAGCTGCATTACCTGCTCCTGATAAACCATAATACCATGGGTCGGTGCTAAAATTTTCTCAGCGTTTGGATGAGGATATGTCGCCGCCTCTTTACCGTGTTTCCGATTTCCATAAAGTTCCAAATATTGCATAGGCCCGGGTCGATACAAAGCTACAATCGCAATAATATCATCAAAGCAAGTCGGCTGAACACTTTTCAACGTCTTCCTCATTCCCTCACTTTCAATTTGGAAAACCCCAACAGTATCACCATCTCTACACATTTTATAAACGGCTTCGTCATCCATCGGAAGATTTTGAAGCCATTCGTCATCTTTTCCCGTGGCATCCAAAACCTTCTTAATAATATTCAAAGTCTCAAGTCCCAAAAAATCAAACTTAACTAAACCATAAGTCTCAATATCTGGTCCTTCAACCTGTGTAATAATATCGCCATTCTTCCCATAGGTCGGAATATATTCACTAATAGCTTCTTTTCCCCAAACAACTCCACAGGCATGAACTCCTTTATGTCTAACCGAACCCTCAAGCCTTTGCGCAACCTTAAAAATTTTCTCATGCTTTCGCTTAAATTCTCGAAGCTGTTCAGCCTCAGCCGTCAATCTACCATCTCTCTCAGCATCCAGACTTTTCTGAATTGTCTTTTCATTAACCAACTTTGTAATAGCGTTAGCATCTCCAAATGGAACCCTAAAAACTCTCATCACATCTTTTAAAACAGATTTAGCAGACATCGTCCCAAAAGTCCCAATCATAGCGATTTTATCCTCACCATATTTCTTCCGAACATAATCCAAAACAACATCTTTGTCTCCAAAATCAATATCAAAATCTGGCAAAGAAATTCTATCAGGATTCAAAAACCTCTCAAACAGCAATCCAAGTGCTAAAGGATCCAGCTGTGTAATACCTAAAGAATATGCAACAATCGAACCAGCACCACTTCCTCTACCCGGACCAACCTGGCAATGCTTCTTAGCTTCTTGAATAAAATCCGCGACAATCAAAAAATAAGCCTCAAAACCCATCTTACCAATAACCGACAATTCAAATTCCATTCTCTCTATAGCCTCTTTATAGTTTGATTTATCTCCATAAATTTTATCCACTCCTTCTTTACACCATTTATACAAATGCTCTTTGTGCGTCATTCCATCCGGTGAATCAAAGTGTGGGAAAATAGGATCGCCCATATCTAATTCAACATTACACCTATCAGCAATCTCACAACTCAAATCAACACACTCATGATTATCCGGAAAAGTTTCCTTCATCTCTTCTTCACTCTTAACCCAATATCCATCGCCGTCAAACTTAAACCGATTACTATCGCCCATATCCCCATTAGTCTGAATCGCCAACAAAACCTCATGAGAATAATTATCGTCTTTTTTCAAAAAATGAGAATCTGTGGTGGCTACAATTTTTAAACCAAATTCTGGAGCAACTTTCTTATAAAACTGAGCAACTTTTTCTTCTTCCGGAATCCCATGATTTTGAATCTCTAAATAATAATCCTCTGTTCCAAAAATATCAATATATTCCTGAATCAACTTACGTGCTAATTCTTCGTCATTGTCAATCACAGCCTGCGCCACGTCATTACTAATACAAGCACTCATACAAATCAAACCCTTCGAATATTTTCTCAAAACTTCCTTATCAATTCGCGGTCTATAATAAAATCCCTCATTATTCGCAATCGAAACAATCCTAATTAAATTCTTATAACCTTCCAAATCCTTCGCTAACAAAATAAGATGGTGGTTCTTACCGCCCTTTTCTCGACTCTTCAAATCCTTAGTAATATACGGCTCATAACCCATAATCAACTTCACCCCTGCCTTCTTCGCTAAATTATACTTCTTAATCACTGCCCCCATATTCCCGTGCTCAGTAATCGCAACAGCATCCTGTCCCATACTTTTAACATGCTCAAACAGCTCAGAAATCTTCGTCGCCCCATCCAAAAGTGAATATTCAGTATGTAAGTGTAAGTGCACGAATCCCATACACAGAAAGACCAAATTCGCTTTAAAAAAATTTAGATACTCTTTTTAGGTACGACAAATCCTACTTCTTCAAAGCCTCTCTCACAAAAGGATATAATCCAAACATTAAAACAAATAAGCAAATACCAGCAACCAAAAAGCCCATACTAAAAGAAATCACCATAACAAACCCTATACCAAACACAACGATAGCCTGAAATAGTTTTGAAATTTGTTGCTTAATAGATATCATTGTAGCCTTGTACCTTTTATTTACTAAAAAATTATCTAAAAAATATGCTTCGATTAATGGTTTCCTTCCATGGTAATACCCAAATAATGTAGCTATTATTAATCCGACTAAGTATGGGTTTCTTAACTGCGACGTTATTATAAGTAGGCCGGAAAACAAAAAGGTTTCGTAAAATAATAAATTCTTAATTTTCACATTTTTTAAAATCTTGAAATTATGACCTACAATAAACCACACAAATCTTGAAAGTGCCATTATAGAACCAATAAAAATAATTGGCATTCCTAATGATTCAGCAAAAAGTTCCTTAAATGGGGTTATCCCAGCAAGAAATCCGCCCAGAAACCCTAGAAATAATGATATAGTGTAAAAACCTGTTCCCCTAAAGCTCTTCATTAATGACCATAATTTCTCCCCTTCTATATCATCTGCATCATATTTCATTTTAGGGGTACACAAAGAAATCGCAACAAAAATACCTATTACATCAAATATTAAATATATTTGAATAGGCATTAATAATGAAATACTAGTCAATAAAGGTAGAACTAGAATCATCGCTGCCGAAACAAAAGAAGCCTTCGCCTTGATTTTTCCATCAATATCGCCATATTCTTTTTCTTTTTTTAGTCCAACAAGTGTATTATGTAAAAAGGCCCCTGAGGTTCCAGAAGTAAATGCAAAACCTAACGCAATGAAAGAGGATCCTAGTGTAAAAAATACAATAGATTTACCAAAGACAAAAAACAAGGTAGATATCAACATAAAAAACTTCGCTAATATCAGAGTTTTCTTATGGCCAATCGTATCAGAAATATATCCAGAAGGAATTTCTAATAAAAACCCAACTATCCAACCAATACCTGTAAATAATCCTATTTGCTGTGCGGTAGTATTTGGAAGAGTTAAAAAATAAATTGAAAGAATTGGGATATAATTCCTCCTATTAGTTAGGATAAGTAAAAAATATTTCCAAATATTCGATTTCAGTCCTTCTTGCATTGTAACCAATACTTCTCACGACTTATAACACCATCTATCATAAAGTCGTCTGCTCTTCACCCTTCCCAAAAATACTCTCAATATATTCCTGTGTCAACTCCATACCTTCTTTAGTATAAGAAGAAATCTTATAATTTCTCATCAGCTCCAAAGCCGGCTCCAAATATTTCCGAACCGATCCTTCACTAATAGTAAAAATAATCTTCCCATCACACTTAGTACAACTGCCTTTCAATGGCGGCCGCCTAAATTTCTCGTTACACTTACTACATCTAAATCCCTGCCGAGCAAACTTTCTCAAATTCCCACGAATATCCCTAATAAAATGCCTTTCCAAAACAAGCCGCGCAACGTCATCTTCATCAACCGCCCGAATCTTTCCAACCAATTCCATCTGAGCCGCAACCTTTTCCTTCATTGTCGGCAAAACCTTATATGCCCCATTAACAATTCCTTCATTAAAATTACTAGTGTCATGTGTAAATCCAGCACCAACAAACGGTTCTTCTTCTCCGACCTTAAGTCTATCTCTAACCAGCTCTTCCTTAACTTCCGAAGAATGTTTCCCTTCAACGGCTTTCTCATACAAATCCAAAGAATATTTATCACTAGTATCTAAAAACAAAATCTGATCGTCAACTTCGCCTGCCCTAATCCTCGCATTTAAAACCAATGGTGCATCTTGACTTCCCCCTCTGTGTCCTGGCAAAAACTTCCTAGAAAAATTCATCAACACATCCATCAACATCATAACCGCGGCTTCGTCACCATCACAATCCCGCCTCATCGCAGCATGCATATAAGGACTCGCAAGCAAACCCTGGATATCTGTCCATCCTATAATACGCCCAACAACTCCCGCGCAATTATGCGGCGCCATACAAACAACCAACTGCCCAATTAAATCCTCCTTCGTAGTCAATTTATAATGCTGTGGCAACTTGTAAAACCGCTCCAGCTCCTCATCAATAAAATTCGCAATATTAAAAAACACGTCATCTGCCTTTTCGTCATTACCAACAGAACAACTGGGCAAAACAATATCATGAGGCTTTAACTCTAAAATCTGATTCTCATTCTTTAACTCGTCCCCTTTGATATCAGTCTCATAACCAAGAGATTTTAGTTTATCAACACCAACTCTAATTTCCTTCGGCTTAAAGTGCGTAAGCGGAACCTCAGTCGCATCATAACGAACAGTCCCATCCTTATTTACAGACAAATTATATTTAGATCTTAAAATTCCCTTCGCCAAATTCTCAACCTCTCGGCCATCACTGCTCATCCGCCTAATTCCCTTAACCATCGGCGGAACCTCATGTGCTTCATAACCCAAACCCTTGACGGCCGAATCAAAATAATTTTTTACATCAATCTTCCGGTTATAAAACCTAAAACAGCTATTATGCAATTTACAACAGGTGTCCTTAACTTCTCTACACTCTCTACAATAAAAGGCCTCTTTTCCTATCTCACCGCACTTCTCGCATTTCTCATAAATACTTTCATTGCCACAACTACATTTAAACACCGGAGCATCAGCTTTAACAAACCCCATCTCAACCGCATCCTGCACGCTTCTAAGTCTTCCTCCTTGCTCTCCAACCGGAAACAAAACATTCGGACTCCCAGTCAAAGCACGCAACTTAGCTTTCTCAGGACGTCCCATTCTTGCACCAATAAAACTCCCAGCCTTATCCTTAATCTCAAACTCACACATTGAATTAACAATTTCTAAAACACTCCTCTCATCAATTTCATCAACCTTCAATTCCAAAACTTCGTCATTAATCATCTCATTCTTTCCCAGGTTAATTAAAAGGGCTCTAGCGTCCACATCAACAACAACATTATCCAAAACAACATCATGAGTAATTCCTAAAACTTCTAACGCTTTTTTTGCAACACTAAATTCCTCACGAACGGATTCGCTCCACGGTAAAACCAACTTACCACCTCTCCAAACAGAACTATTCAGCCACTTAATCAACTCAACAAAATCTTCATTAAAAATTTGATTCCAATAAAAAATAAACTTCGGATGCAGTGGCACCTCTTTCTTGCTAATCTCAATTGCTTTATCTAAATCAATATCCGAACTTTCTCCACTATCTAATTCCCACCACTCCTCAACATAACCCGGCTTCACCAGATCCGCATTCCTATCAACAATATCCCCAAGCGGAAACAAAATATCTCCAAGATAAATAATCTCATCAACTTCTGGGTAAATCTTTTTTGCCTCAGAACAATCATTCAATTTCTTAACAGAACCATCTTTCAATCGAACAATAGGTCCATCAACAGAATCACAAGAAGTGACAATACAACCTTTTGTTGGCTTTTCAATCTTCAACTGCGTCCCGTTTGACAAAAACCCATTTGAAATTCCCATCGTCGCCGGATGAATAGAAACTGCACTAAACCCTGCCGTCCTACCTCTACCATATCTAAACCGAAAACCACCACTCCGGGAAGGGTGTCCATAAACAGGACGACCCGCAACTAAATCCTTAATATAAGTCGCGGAAATATCATCGCCACCAACTTCTCTTTTTTTATGTAAAACTAAATATTCCGGAATCCAATCAAAACCAGTGCAAACTAATCCCTTATTTTTACAAGACTTCAAACGGCCCCATGCCTTACCAGCCTTTTGAGCAAGTCCCTCAGAAAAAGTAAGACACATACCCCCCCTAATTCTATTGGTCTCAACCCTTGACAAATCCTTATAATTAGAAACTTCTAGCTGCTCTGTCGGCTCGCCATCAATCTGAAATGGCAATTTCTCAGCCAAAAATTTCATCTCCTCTTCCGTAGGAAAATATTGTAGATTTGTAACCCTCTCCTGATAGTCCGTATTCTCCTGAAGGTATCGCCTAATTTCACTCTCATCAGGATCATATTTCGCATAACCAAAATGCTCCCTTAGATAATCAACCAACATTAAAAAAGTACAAATAGATGTAGTACCTGCCGCACGAATCGGCCCGCTAAAACTCGCAATAAAATAATCCTTCCCTTCTTTCGTTTTTCCCATTCTTAGTCCAGTATAACCCTCAATTGGACAAGAGACAACACCTAATGTCATATATGCAAACCCAACCCGAAAACCGATGTCAATCGCTTCCATCTGATCACTAAATTTACAAAACTTCTCCTCGGCAATCTCACGAGCAATCACAAAACTAACCGCCGTATCCAACTGCCCATGCTCACCTTCTAATTCCAAAATCCTAGCCGTAATTTTTTCCACCGGCAATTTGGAGTAGACAGTACTAATCAAAGCAACAGACTTCTCTGCCATCGTCATCGCCAACGGAATTTCAACTTTTCCAACTGGGTCCAACCCTTTTCCTCTAGCTAAATTCGCAACATCATACTCACGATTAACCCCACAACTTAATTCATTGAAATATTTTTCAACGTCCCAGCTACTCATTTTCAAGCTCCTCTATTTTATCTAAAATATCATTCCAATTAAAACACCTATAAATCTTCTCATGCTCAACACCCTGGTTCCAGGGCTTATCCAATAATAGAACAACTATATCTCTCTCAGCACAATCCAAAGAATTTTCAGCACTATCTTCAAGCAATAAGCCTATTCCCAACTCCCGACAAATATCCGACTTCCTTTTATTCTCTCCATTTCCGACATGAAAATCACTGCTATGAAAAATATCATTAAATACATCTCCGAAATTTAAATTCAACCAATTAAAGGTTTTTTCTTTAAATATAAATGGCCTCGCCGTTATAACATTTAGTTCATGATCTAAACAAAGTTTCTTAATTGCATCAATACTTCCATCAACAACAGATAAATTATCAAATGCACCTGTTTTCTTGAACTCGTGATCAATCGTTATCGCCTCATCTAAAGAAATGCCCCAAATATCCGGCCAATAATAAGTGTGAAAATCTTCCTTAGGAATAAATATTCCTTTTTCATTTTTATAAAATTCAATTACGGCATCCAGGTGTTCTGCCAAAACCTCGTCTATATCAACTCCTATTTTCATTTATTATCCTCCAATTTACAAACCAATTCGTCGCCCTCATCCCACTTAACCTCATCATCCGAAAAATCAATAATTTTGATTTCCCTAGTCTTCAGATTAAACAAAGGAACTCTGCATGGCTCAGGAATATTGCCTAACTTTTCCTCGAACGGAGTAATCGACTGCCAACAAGAACTCGTAACCAATAAAATATTATTATAACAACTGAATTCCGCACGATGCTGGTCAGCCGTAACAACTATATCAGGAACCACATCAATAACTAGTGGGTCTTTTTCTTCACACGGAATATAATCCATCAAACCGTGAACAGGGGCCAAATGTCGTCTCTTTAACATCTCCTTAACAACACGCGTCGGGTTCTTATGTCCAACACTAACTCTAATCTCTGGAATCTCATCAATAAATCGATTGATACTAGCCCCATGATACATCAAAACTTTGAAACCCGAACCAATCTCAACCAAGGCAGGATTTGGAACCAGATGTACATTCTCCATTCTATGTAAACCAGGGGCCCACTTCTCACTAATAATCGGCTGCGGCTCTCCTAACCAAACGGCATCGTGCTGTCCGGGACAAATCACAATCTGCACATCTTTCCTTATCTTCTTCAAAATCTCCTCAACCTTTTGATATTGCCCACGACAAGTCTTAATCTTCAAAAACTTTTCCTGTCCAGGATAATGCGAAACTCCATCAATATTATCACCAGTCAAAAACAAATATTTAACCTTCCGCGCAATTGCCTTCTGTTTATTGTCTCCAACCTCACCATTAATCCAATCTACAAACTTCAATAAATTCTTTTCCAGAAACATCTTCGACCCGATATGAAAATCCCCAGAAAACATAACGCACTCATCAACATCTCCATACCTTTCCTTGTCTAAAAAAATATCCGGATATATTATCTCGTTAACAAACAACATCTCGCTCGAACCCGAAACTCGAAATACAACAATATCATCGAGCAACAAATTATTCGCAGTCTTGAACAATTCCTTATTTTCACGATTAATCAAAACCAAAGAGTTCCCCGTTAAATCCTCAACCTCAACCAATAAATTCCTATTTTTAGTAATCCGCTTACTCTTCACCATCACAATAATTGAATAAACTCCATTATTAGTTCCAATCCTCCGAATCGAGCTCAAATTAGTCAAATCTTTTTTTTCCAACATTCCCTTAATAGATTCAAACCTCGCCCGAAAATGATTAACAAAATCTCCAACCTCAATCTTCTTAGATCTGAAACTCGGACTAACTAAAAGCTTCACACCATCATTCCGAATAACTTCACCACCCCCACTAACAACCAGCAACTCCCTAAACTTATCAACGTGCAAATCAAAAATATTCTTCGTAATAACCCTCTCTTTAACAGTCCTCACCAATATCTCAACAATTTTCTCGACAATCTCAAATTCCATTCCCGAGAATAAATCTAACATTTCCCTGTCTATAAGAAACCCTTTATTACTACATAACTCAAATATTTTATTCGTCATTTCAAAACCGAGAGATCTACAGACGTTAGCGCCTTGCCCTCCATAACAAAAAACATTCCACCCTTTATAAAAATTTATATCCTAACACTCATGCCGCCTGTACTCCAAAAGTATATTTATGCCTCGCGGGGCTTTTTCTTTTCCACCGTTTAAAACTACTTGTCTGAGAAGGTGCTGAAATTTTATCATAATCTTCTTTGGTAAAAACATCCTTAAACCCCCCTATCTGGCTATACCAATCTTCGCGCTTTTGTTCTCGCGCTTTCTCACCTGGTACAAAATGCAAAAGTTCCACATTTTTAATATACTTCACCGAATCCAAATCGGCCACTTTGTTCTCTTTTTTATCAAACAAATGTTCCCAAACCCTACAATTAAACTCAAACCCTTGTGTTCTATCAAATATTCTCGGATTATGTCCCATTATTGAGCCAACACTTCCATTTGGATATACATTATGTATATGTAAATTATAACCAACCCTAGGAACCTCTCTCATACCCTCTTTTATAAAACCAAAATCTTTCTGAGTTATTCTTTCATCAGCATCAAGTATCAAAGCATATTTTGTCTGTGCTTTTCTAACGGTTTCATCTCTAGAATTAGCATAACCTCTAAATTCTGTATCAAAAACCTTTAAATTTGGGTATTTGCCTTGCATCTCTTCTAGTAGTTCTCGTGTCCCATCTAAAGATCCTGTGTCATAAATAATTCCTTCTTCAACAAAGGGCATAACAGAATCCACATAATCTATAACCCCCCGGCTGCATTCATCTTCTCATCTCGCACTATTGCACAAAGACTCATGTCTGGAATTATTAGGTCGCTCATACTGCCTGTGCTCCAAAAATAAAATCGTCTCTTATTGGGCTTCTTTTTTTCCAGTTCTCAAAACCAGGCATCTGAGAAGGCGCACCAACACCTCTGAATGGAAGAAATGCTCCTGTTTTCATTATTTGCTCGTACCATCCTTTCCCCTTTTCTTCTCTTGCATCAACATCAGGAAGAAAATGATAAAGATACACTTCTTCGAGATTTTTCGCTGAAGATGTATTTGTCACTTTTTTTCCATCACTATCATACAAAAATTCCCAAACCTTTTTCTTAAATTTAAAACCACGCGTTCTATCAAAAACTCTTGGGTTATGGCCTCCATGGCCATGCGTATTCCCATAAAAACCCATATGTTGTATATTTAAATTATAACCGGCCTCTTGAGTTTTTTTTATTTCACCTGCCAATATACCAAAATCGTCCTTAATTATCCTCTCGTCAGCATCAAGTACTAAAGCGTATTTTGTCTTTGCTTTTTTAACGGATTTATTTCTGGCATTAGAAAACCCCCTAAACGGCGTATCAAAAACTTTTAAATTTGGATATTTGCCCTGCATTTCTTCTAACAATTCTCTTGTTCCATCTAAAGATCCTGTGTCATAAATAATTCCTTCTTCAACGAAAGGCATAACAGAGTCTACATAATCAACTATACCTCCTGCGGGGTTCATTTTCTCATCTCGCACAATCGCACAGAGGCTCATGTCTGGAATTATTAAATCGCTCATGAAAATATTTGGTAATATCTTTTATAAATATTCCGATTCTGTAGTCACTCTAAAATGATAAAAATAAAGGTTAATAAATAGTTTATCAAAACGTTTATATAAATCAAACAACAACTTGATATATGGGATGGTGTGATTGGTCCTACAAAAGGAAAGGTTTGATAATTGGAGCTGGTCTTGCTATAATCGTCTTTGGAATGTTTCATATGCCTATTGCTATATTGGTAGATAATTATTTTACCGCAGAAGATAATATGTTAAACGAAATGCATATAATCGCCTTATTTTTTATTATAGTTGTGGTTTATTCTGCCTTTATGGGACTGGTAATAGGTAAACTATTAGATGTCTTAAAAAAATATTCAAAGCCCAAGGGTATCTGTTAAAATAGCTTCAACTTTATCAAACAAATTTGTCGGAACAGATAATTTAATCTCTCGTGTTCGTCCATGACGCCCTTTAGAAATAACTTTAGCATTAATCAGACCTAACATATCAACCTCGCCTAAAATATCACTAATTCTCCTTTGAGTTAAAGCATCTGTTTTCGTCTGATTACAAAAATCCTGATATACATTATAAACATCACCAGTATAAAATCTCTCGTTATTATCCTTAGCCATCTTTGTTAAATGCATAATTGCATGCAAAACTAATTTGAATTGTTTGGGTTCACCTTCAACAATATCCAAAATCTTATCACGTTCCATTTTCAAATTCGCCAAATCAATATAATCTTCTCCAATTTCCTTATTACCCTCTCTCTCACTAAGTTCCCCAGCAATCCTCAATAAATCCAAAGCTCTCCTTGCGTCGCCATGTTCCCTAGCCGCATAAGCCGCACATTTAGCAATCACCCCAGGAGCAACAACATTCTCTTTAAACGCCGCCTTACACCTCTCATTCAAAATATCCTGCAACTGAATCGCATTATAAGGGTGAAATACAAATTCTTCCTCTCCTAAAGAACTCCTAACCCTCGGGTCAATATTTTCCAAAAAAGTCACCTCATTTGAAATACCAACCATAGAAATTTGAGCCTTACTTAATTCTTGATTTAAACGAGTAAATGAATACAAAAAATTACTATCCATCTTCTTAATCATTTGATCAACCTCATCAAAAACAAAAATTATCAACTGTTTTTTATTATCAACTAATTCAATAAATTTTGCCCAAACCTGGTCTGTAGGAAGCCCCGTCGCAGAAATCTCCCCACCAAGCTGTTTTATTAACGCTGCAAGTACTCTATATTCAGTATCAGCAACCTTTTTCAACTTACAATTCAAATATTCAAATCTAACTTCTACATCCAATTCCTTAGCTTTTTTGGTAAGTTCGTCACAAACATACTCTACAGAAAGTGTTTTTCCCGTACCTGTCTTACCATAAACAAATAAATTACTAGGCCTCTCACCTCTCAAACTCGAAGCCAAAATCGAAGCAATTGACTTAATTTGCTCATCTCTATGGGGAATAGATTCCGGTGTATATCTAACCTGAAGCACCCCTTTATTTTGAAAAAGACTGTTATTTACCGCAGAATTAAAAATATCTCCAAGCTCAACACCCATTTTCAAAAAATCCTTTTTTCATAAATCAATTTAATATCACA
>Ga0075114_10000799_pt1 | contig 18343 bp, 12 predicted proteins | sample AntAceMetag02UKM_FD_69784 | JGI IMG/M metagenome (GOLD analysis project Ga0075114, IMG submission 69784) | Saline lake microbial communities from Ace Lake, Antarctica - Antarctic Ace Lake Metagenome 02UKM | ecosystem: Environmental > Aquatic > Non-marine Saline and Alkaline > Saline | place... | reverse complement strand
GACACCGAGAGCAAGCCGACCCCGTGTATCGTGGTTGTGCCCTTTACGACGGAATCGGAAGGCTTCGCCACGGCGGCCCTGGGTGAGGTGCTCAAGCTCGCCACGGGCATCGATATTCTGGCGAACAAGTAACGCGTCGTCGGACTTGCCTCGGTCGCAAGAACGCACGACGCCATACGAGATACGCAATACGAGATACTTTAAAGGTCTTGGATAATGAGTGAGAAAAGAGTAGGTCGCGTTGTCAAAGTCGCAGGTCCCGTGGTGGTGGCCGATGGGATGGCCGGTGCTCGCATGTACGACGTAGTGCGCGTCAGTGAGATGAACCTCATCGGCGAAATCGTGGAACTCCGCGGTGACACCGCCTCGATTCAGGTTTACGAGGAAACGACCGGTATCGGGCCGGGCGAGCCGGTGCTTGATACAGAGGCGCCGCTGAGCGTTGAGTTGGGACCGGGCCTGATCGAGAGTATCTACGATGGCATTCAGAGACCGCTCGACGAATTGGTGGCCAAGGAAGGGGAGTTCATGAGCCGGGGCAGTGACGTGCCCGGTCTGAACCGCGAAAAGAAGTGGCACTTCAAGCCGACCGTGCCGGAGGGGACCGAAGTGGTCGCCGGTGACATCATCGGCGAGGTCGACGAGACGAGCCTCATGGTCCATAAGATCATGGTGCCGCCGGGCGTTTCCGGGACGATCAAGAGCATTGCCGAAGGGGACTACACGGTGGTCGAGACCGTGGCGATCTGTGCCGGCGCCGATGGCACAGAGCACGCGTTGCAGATGATGCAGCGGTGGCCCGTTCGCGAGCCGCGGCCGATGAGCCGGCGTTTGGCTCCAGAGAAGATTCTCGTCAGTGGGCAGCGCGTGATTGATACGTTTTTCCCGATCAGTAAGGGCGGGACCGCCTGCGTGCCGGGTCCGTTCGGCACGGGCAAGACCGTCGTACAGCACCAGTTGGCCAAGTGGGTCGATGCGGATGTGGTGGTCTACGTCGGGTGTGGCGAGCGCGGCAATGAGATGACCGATGTGCTGACCGAGTTCCCCGAGTTGAAAGACCCGCGTTCAGGCGAGCCGCTGATGCGGCGGTCCGTGCTGATCGCCAATACTTCAAATATGCCGGTGGCGGCGCGTGAAGCGTCGGTGTACACGGGCATGACGCTGGCCGAGTACTTCCGCGATATGGGCTATACGGTCGCGTTGATGGCCGATAGCACGAGCCGTTGGGCTGAAGCCATGCGTGAAATCTCAACACGGCTCGAAGAGATGCCGGCCGAGGAAGGCTACCCCGCCTATCTGTCGGCTCGCATCGCGGCGTTCTACGAACGTGCCGGCCGCGTCCAGTGCTTGGGTAGCCCCGAGCGTGAAGGCGCCCTGTCCGTCATCGGAGCCGTCAGCCCGCCAGGTGGTGACTTGTCCGACTCCGTGGTTCAGGCTACCCTGCACGTCGTCAAGGTCTTCTGGTCCCTCAAGGGCGAACTGGCCTACCAGCGACACTTCCCGGCCATCGACTGGCTGACCTCATATAGCTTCTACAAGCAGTATCTCAAGGGCTGTTTCGAGGACAAGGACCAGGGAACCGCGATGGAGAAGATGACCGTCGAGGCGATGAGACTCCTGGAGCAGGAATCCGAGTTGATCGAGATCGTCCGATTGGTCGGCGCCGACGCGTTGTCGCCCCGCGACCGCCTGGCGTTGGAGACATCGCGGTCGATTCGCGAGGACTACTTGCACCAAAACGCGTTCCACAAGGTCGACACGTACACTTCGATGGAAAAGCAGTTCGAAATGCTGCAGACCGTGTTGTACTTCCACAACCAGGGTCTGGAAGCAATCGAGGCCGGCGCCGAGACGGCGGACATCTTCAAGTTGCCCGTTCGCGAAGAGATCGCCCGAGCCAAGTACGTCCCACAGGAGGAGATGGAAAAGATCGGTCAGATCCGTCAGACCATCGAAGAGCAGATGAAGGCACTGCACGGCACGGCGGCGTCGAAATAACCATACAAAACGAACGCTTCACGACAGACGTAGGGGTGTGACATGTTATCGGTGAAAGAGTACCAGACAGTATCGAAGATCCAGGGCCCGTTGATGATGGTCGAGATGGTCGACGAGGCCAAGTTCGGCCATATCGTCGACATTGAGCTGGGCGACGGTTCCATCCGTCACGGCCAAATCCTCCAGGTCGAGAACGACAAGGTTCTCGTCCAGGTTTTTGAAGGCACCAGCGGCATTGATGTCAAGCACAGCACGGTTCGGTTCCTGGCCCGTCCGCTGGAACTGGGCGTTTCGCCCGACATCCTCGGTCGCGTCTTCACCGGCCTGGGTGTTCCGAAGGACGATGGTCCGGAGATCATCCCGGAAAAGCGACTTGATATCAACGGCCAGCCGATCAACCCCTTCGGTCGCAACTACCCGAACGAGTTCATCCAGACGGGTATCTCGACCATCGATGGTCTGAACCCGTTGGTCCGCGGCCAGAAGCTGCCGATCTTCTCCGGTTCCGGCCTGCCCCATGACGAGCTCACGGCCCAATTGGCCCGCCAGGCGAGCGTGCTGGGCGAGGGTGAGGACTTCGCGGTGGTCTTTGCCGCGATGGGCATTACGTTTGAAGCCGCCCAGTTCTTCATCGACGACCTGCACAACACCGGCGCCATCGAGCGCGCGGTTATGTTCGTGAACCTGGCCAACGATCCGGCCATCGAGCGAATCGCGACACCTCGTTTCGCCCTGACGGCGGCTGAGTACCTGGCCTTCGAGCGTGGCATGCACGTGCTGGTTATCCTCAACGACATGACCAACTACTGCGAAGCCCTGCGTGAGATCAGCGCCGCTCGTAAAGAGGTCCCGGGCCGACGCGGCTATCCGGGTTACCTCTACACCGACCTGGCGACCATCTACGAGCGTGCCGGCCGGATCAAGGACAACAAGGGCTCCATCACGATGGTTCCCGTTCTGACGATGCCCGAAGACGACAAGACTCACCCGGTGCCCGACCTGACCGGCTACATCACCGAAGGGCAGATCATCCTTTCGCGTTCCCTGGGCCGTCAGGGCGTTTCCCCGCCCACCGACGTCCTGCCCAGTCTCTCGCGTCTGAAGGACAAGGGCATTGGCGAGGGTAAGACTCGCGAGGACCATGCCGACCTGTACAACCAACTCTACGCGGCCTACGCGCGGGGCAAGGAGATGCAGGAATTGGCCACGATCATGGGCGAGGCGGCGCTGTCCGATGAGGACCGCAAGTACATGGAGTTCGCCAACAAGTTTGAGGCCCAGTACATTTCTCAGGACTACTACGAAAATCGCACGGTCTTCCAGACCCTCGATCTGGGTTGGGAGCTGCTGAGTATGTTCGATAACGTCGACCTCAAGCGTATCGACCTCAAGCTCATCGAGAAGTACATGACCCCGCTCCGGGAGAAGAAGGCCAGTGAGTAGTGTCTCGTAGATCGGATTTCGCGTGGCTGGTAGCCTGACGAAGAAGCCGAACTGATATCCGTACGAGATACGGCAAGAGAGTGACAAACTATGCTAGCCAATGTTAGTGCAACTCGAATGGAATTACTCCGGCTGCGGAAGCGCGTGGCGCTGGCCAGCCGGGGTCACCGTCTGCTCAGTGAGAAGCGTGATGAGCTCTCGCGGCAGTTGATCAAGATCGCCCGGGCCATCCAACCGCTCAGGCAGAAGGTGGAGCAGGAATTGGCGCAGACGTTCCGCCGCTTCATGCTGGCCCGCGCCTCAATGGAGCCCGAGCAGGTCACGGCGGCCTTGGCCGTGCCGACCAAGAAATTCAGCATGGTGATGAACTTCGCCTCGGTCATGAACGTCAAGGTCCCCGAACTGATCAAGGAGATCGAGGGCGAGATCCTCTGCTATGGGTATGGCACCACCTCGGGCGAGATGGACGTCGCTCTGCTGTCGTTGGAACGGGCGTTCGATACGTTGATCGAACTGGCCGAGAAGGAGAAGCAGGCCCGTCTGCTGGCGGTGGAGTTGCAGATGACGCGCCGCCGCGTCAATGTTCTCGAGCATGTTGTCATTCCGGAAACGAACGAGACCATCAAGTTCATCAACACCAAGCTCTCCGAAGCCGAGCGGGACAACACCACCCGCCTCATGAAAATCACCGACATCATCCGGGCCTGACGACCGAGCCAGGCACCTCTTGTGTTTATATCAAGGGCCACGGGCATTTGCCGGTGGCCCTTCTTGTTGCAGCCAATTGGACTACGGCCTGGGGCTCCGGCTGTCCAGATGCCGGTCTTGCGAGAATAATGATCCGGGAGGCTCCTTGCCAAGGCTTTCTTGTGCCGTTATGATGCGGCCCGGAAAATGGTTATTTCGATGGGGGCCGGGGGCGGTTCCGCAACGTGTTGTTATAGCTGGAAACAGTAGTGAAGGAGATGGTCGTGCTGTACTATGATTGGCAATTTGCCGAGCGCATCCAATGCAGTGTTGAAGAGAAGAGGGAGTGTTTTGACCTGATCGTCAAACTGCGAGAGTATGCCTCGGTTATCCGTCGGGAAGGGTTCCTGGCGTTGGAGGAGGAGCTTCAGAATATCGACGATGGCTTCCTGGCGGTCAGCATTCAGATGGGAGTTGACGGCGTGAGCCCCGAGTTGTTCCGAGCGATACAGGAGCGGCGGATCCTGGTCGACAACTGTAAGGGCAAGGAACTCCTCAGGAGGGTGATTATCACCGAAGCCATGGCGTCTATCCTCAGCGAAGATACCTTTCAGATCCTTCACTATAAGCTCCTGTCTTATCTGGGCGAGCATGGCGCCAAGTGGGCCAAAGAGCAGCAACTGGACCTGATCGGCAAGTCTACGGGAAAGCGATAAGCGACATAGAGGTCGCCCCCGGTGGGGACAGCAGGCCTTGATGGGAAGGTGGCGGGGGAACGAAAGGGAGAATACCCTATGCGACTTCTGCGATGGCATTGCTTGTTGGTCGTTTGTTTGGCATGGACGGCGGTCTCTTGTGGTGGGGAGGCCTTCCTCTGGGTGGAAGGCGAGGCGGCGGTGCGTCACAGCATGTCGCGCCACGGTTGGTATGACAGCGTCAAAAGGGACAGCCTGTCAGGGGGGCAGTGGCTGTCGCACTTTGCGCCGGGGACGCCGCCGATCGCGGAGTACCAGATCACGATCCCGGCCGGCGGGACACATCATTTCTGGGTTCGTGCCAATTCCGTCGCGGGGCCGAGACTCAGCTACAGGCTGGATCGAGGCCCCTGGACCGAGATCGATCTGACGAAGGCCGTGGAGAACGTCAACATCGCCTCCGACGGCAAACCCGATATGCGGTTCATCTCGTGGATCAACGCGGGTCGGATCGAACTGACCAAGGGATCGCATCGTCTGGCGTTCAAATTCCACAGCGCCAACAATAATCACGGCGGTCTCGATTGTTTTCTTCTGTCGCAACAGCCCTTCATGCCACGCGGCGTCCTCAAGCCCGGGCAGCGGACCTCCAAGGCGAACCCCGGTTTCTTCGCCTGGGAACCGGATATCGACGCGTTCACAGAGGACGCTCTCCTTGACCTGCGTAGTCTCAACGAGGACGTTGCAGGCCGGAATGGCCGTGTGAAGGCCGATGGCAGTCGGTTCGTTCTGGGCAATGGTGCGCCCGTGAGGTTCTGGGCCGCCAATGTCGGAGGGTTGATTCATCGCCTCGATCATCAGTCGCACATCTACCTGGCCAGGCATCTGGCCAAACGCGGGGTGAACCTGGTCCGGCTCCACGGCGGGATCTACAGTTCACGCGATCCGGCGGTGGACATGAAGAAACTCGACAACATCCACCACTTCGTCTGGGCGCTCAAGCAGGAGGGGATCTACACCAAGCTGAGCTTCTACTTCCCCGCGTGGTTTCGTCTCGATCCCTGGCACAAGCAGGGTGACCGGTGGTCGTTCATGGTGTTGTTCTTCGATCCGGATATGCAGGGAGTCTACTTCAACTGGGCCGACGTTCTGCTGAAGACGACCAATCCCTATACACAGGTCCCGCTGGGCCGCGATCCGGCGGTTGCCATGCTGGAGATTCAGAACGAAGACAGCCATTTCTTCTGGACGTTCGACAAGAAGAACGTGCCGCCGCAGCGTTGGGAGACGCTGAAGGGGCTCTACGGCGTCTGGCTGGAGAAGAGGTACGGGTCGTTGGACAAAGCGATCGCGGCCTGGAAGGGTGTGCGGCTACCCGGTGACGATCCGGCCGCCGGGAAGATGGACCTCTTCTCTGCCTGGCAGATGACCAGTGGCGGACTCAAGAGCGCCCCGGCCAATCGGTTGCGGGTAACCGATCAGGTTCGCTTTCTCACGGAGAACATGAGGGGCTTCTATGAAAAGGCGATCGCGCACTTTCGCACGGAAGGCGACTACACGGGACTGATATCGTGTGGCAACTGGCGGACGGCCGACCCGGGTCTGCTGGGTCCCCTGGAACGCTACTGTTATACCGCCGGCGATGTGATCGATCACCACGGCTATTTCGACCATAACCACAAGGGCGACGGCGCCAGTTGGTCGGTGCGCCCAGGGCACACGTTTAGCAGTCAGTCCGCCCTGAGTCTGCGAGAGGCCAACCCACTCCCCTACGTGGAAATCGAGGGTCATCCCAGTATCATTTCGGAGATCGGATGGCCCATGCCCAACATGTACCGGGCGGAGTGGCCTTTCCTGACGGCTGCTTACGGCTCCCTGAATGGGCTGGATGGGATCTTCCATTTCAGTGTGGGCAGCGCCGGATGGGATCAGAGCGTCAGCAAGTTCCCCATGAACGATCCCGCCGTGCTGGGCAGCTTCTTCGGCACCGCGCTAATGTACCGCAACAAGTACGTTAGGGAAGCCCCGAGTGTGGTCAAAGAAAACGTCAAGCTCGATGACCTGCTGGCGCTGAAGGGCTCGAAGGTCTTCGTTCGTCCCGCCCTCGATCAGTTACGAGCCGCGCAGGTCCCAACCGGACAGTCCGGCCGGATTGACGAGGCGATTGACCCTCGAATGTTCTATGTCGGGCGGGTGACCCGCTCGTTCGGTGGCAGGCCGGAGGATTCCCGGGTGGTCGATCCTGGCGCGTTCATCGATTCCGAAGGCAAGACGATTCGCAGCGCTACGGGGGAGCTGGAACTGGACTACGGTGCAGAGGTGGCCACGCTGAACACACCCAAGGCCCAGGGGGCCGCCGGGTTCCTCAGGAGAAGGGGCGCCGTCGAACTGGACGACGTGACTATCCACATGACGAACGATTACGGCACGGTTCTGGTCGTAGCCCTCGACAACAAGCCGCTCGCCAATTCGGCCAAGATCCTGATTCAGTGCATGACCATCGATCAACTCTACGGCTGGCAAACGTCCGAGCCCGGCGGAATGGCAGGGGCCATTGTTGACGTGGGCGCCGCCCCCTGGAGTGTTCAGAGGATCGGAGCATCAGTCACACTGCGCCTGCGGGGTGGCGGAATCCCAAAGGTGGTCGCGTGCGATGAGAATGGATACGCGACGGACAAGAAGACACCGGTCTCAGGTTCCGCCAGCGCCCTGACCATCCAGATCAACGAGACGACTCCCTACACCGTGCTCTTACGCTAGATTGTTTACTTGAGGCGTTGCATCCAGTCGCTCAAGACGTTCGCCCTGAGATTCAGACTCTGTCTGGATGGAATCCTCACCCACTACCGTTACACGTGAATCTGCTCGAACTCATCAAACGCATGGCCTGTGGCTTCTGCGGCCGCGACTGCGACTGCCTCCGCGCCGTCTTCCTCTCAGTCTTGTAGAGCATCAAGGAAGGTATGAAATTCCCGAGAATTTCGCTTGACACACTTCTTCTTCTCTGCAGAATGAGTTCTGAGTGATCATGATTTGAGACACCTTGATATTGCACCTCACTAAGCATCGAGACTGACACCAAGCGAGGAAACGTTACTTTCTGTAGCAGGCGACCCGAGCGCGGCTTGCGGCATCGGTGTAGGCTTTTCGAGCCGAGTAGCGTCGAGCCATTGGGTGCCAGAGGGGAGGCGGTCTAATCCCAACGCAGTAGCGTAGGGCCCAGGGAGCTTTGCAGGCGGACAAGCGTTGCCGCAATCGTTGGGGCGATTCATATATACGGTGAGGATGCTATACGAAAAAGGGGCACGCCTCAGGGGCGTGCCTGACAAAGGACTGCCCCCAGAAAACAAGGGGAGAAGGAGAAACGATGGAGCGGAAACGATGGTACTGGGTTGTGACGACACTGGTTGTTTTCTTCTGCGCCGCGGCCCCAAACTGGGCCGGGCCGACGACAGACTCGTGGATTGCTCGGTTCGGGGCACCGGAGCAGTCCATGTGGTCGCAGGGAGGGAGTGCGAGTGCACCAGCGATATCGCCCTATACGGTGGAGACCAATCCGAAGTCCGTGTTCTATGGATCGCGGGCGGGATTTGTGCTTGGGGCAAGTAGCGGTGTAGTGAGGGGCAACGTGGAGGGGGCGATCAATGCCTCGTACCGCGATTATCTGAACAATCCGGGCACTGCATATGTCTCCCTGTCCTATACCGGCATTGAGGATGAGAGCCAGATTCAGACCTCTTTCGGGGCCCAAATCGGTGCATTTGCAGAGGCTAAGATCAACGCTCCTTTGTGGCCAACCGGCTTCAACCCGGCCGTGGGAGCGCAGGCGAAGCCCTTCCAACTTGACATCAAGGAGGATTTCACGACCGGCCTGGGTTCGCCTGCCTTTGCCTCTGCTGAGAATAGGCTCTTCTCCCTGGGAGCCGACATCTTGCTCGTGGGGGTCGACACTGGAATCGACTTGTATCAAGATGTTTCCTTCATGGCCACAGGTATCAAGGGCCTAGTGAAGTACACTCACTTGGATACGGGCGAGGAGCCGAAGCCAGTTGAGTTCACTCTCAATAGCGACGGTGATCCCTTTCACGCAAATCTGGACCTGGACAAGCCCGGATACTGGGAGGTCAACGTGTCAGACCTCGAGTTGGGCAACACGTTCTCAACAGAGATCGGGGGCAAGGTCAGCTTGACTGCGTGGACGGCGCTTTTGGGGGATGTGTTCTCAGCTCAATTGGGGGTGGGGCTCTACGATACCCCTCAGTTTGGCTTGCAGTTCGACAAGATTGACACGTTGGGTCGATTCTATATCCATGTCGGTGATGGATATGGAGCGCCTGCAATTCCTGTGCCCGGCGCGGTGTGGCTAGTTGGCTCGGGCCTTTCTGTTCTGGTGATAGGGCGAAGGAGGTGTCACCATCTGATGGATGGGGCTTAACAGTCAGAGTCGTGCGGCGGGGCTGCGCTGTTTTCAGAAGTGCCTCATCCAGTCGGGCCAGTCGCTGGCGGTGACGCCTCCGGTTGGGCTCCAGGCGCCGGCGGTATCGAACGTGCGGTGCCACTTCAGGGCCCACAGGTCCTTGAGTCCCACCTTCCGGGTGGACCAGTCCATGAACAGAACGTTGATCCCGCCGTGGTGGCGGTCCGTGCAGACGCGTCGCATGCCCCCGCCGAAGGCCCAGAGGAATTCGCCGTCCTGCTCGGGGGGTGGGTCGAACGGTTCGGGTCGGACCAGCATGAATCCGCAGTCCATCAGCACGGGGATAGCGCCGGAGTTCTTCTGCCCGGTTCGGCGCCACTTGCCGCCGCCGTCGTGTGTCCCGATCACGAGGTCGCTGTCGTTAACCCACCAGTTGATCCCATAGCTGCCGATCTTGTACGTGGGGTCCTTGAGGAACGTGAAGTCAGCGGGATTGGTGATGCTGACATCCCAGGCGGTCCAGGGCAGGACGCCGCCTTGTTCGGCGGTGCGGGTGGCCTTGGGGCAGAGGCGAATGTCCGGCTCCTCGTAGTAGGGGATCAGCGTGTAGATCCACGAGTAGCGGCCCGTCTCCCAGTCCTCGTCGATGCCCGGCATGAACTTGCCATCGTGGTCGGAGGTGTACATCGCCAGGCACAGGGACCACTGCTTCAGATGGCTCTGGCAGACCACCGCCCGGGCCTGTTCCTTGGCCCGTCGCAGGGACGGCATGAGAATCGCCATCAACACGGCGATGATCGCCACCACCACCAACAATTCGATTAGCGTAAAACCACGCTTATGGTCCATGTGAGGATTCTCCATTCGGCCCACCAGTCCTGCCTGAGCATCTACTTGCCGTGAGGTTCCAGGCGACGCGTCGCGATACGGGGGACGATCCGATCGTTCTTGTCCTGGGGATAGCCCATGTCGGCCGGGCACGGACCGACCCATTCGCTTTGTGTTCCTTCGATAAGAATTGTCCCGTCCGATTCCAGCGTCACCAGGGCGAACAATGGGTCTCGATAGGGAACCGTGTACTTGATCCAGGGGTACTCCTTGTCGATCGCTTCGCTGTACCTGATGTGTTGATAGTCGCCGCCGACCCAGAAGTAGGACATGCTGTTGATCTGGATGTACTGGATACCGTTGATGCGGCGGGCATAGTCGATGTGGTGGTGTCCACTGAAACAGGCGATGACCTTCGTTCGGCCGGCCGCTTTGTTGGCGTCCTCGAGAATGCGGCGAATCGCCTCGGCGTTGGCGACGCCCCCTTTGTCCTCCAGGCTCTGATGCGAGAAGATCACGGTGGGCTGTTCCGTGGTGTCCAGTTCACGGCGCAGCCACTTCTGCTGTTCGGCGCCGATGTGGTGGGCGTACCCCGACTGGGGGGGCGTCGTCTTGTCGTTGCCATCCAGGACGATGAAGTGGAAACCACTCTCGGTGAAGGCATAGTACTTGGCCGGAATCTTGAAATAAGCGACGGTCTGCTCTCGGGTGAATCCACCGTCCATGTCGTGATTGCCCAGCACGTGGTAACCCGGCCCATCAAAGGATCTCCAGATTCCCATGAAGGTGTCGTTGTGGGGGTAGGGCCGGCAGAAGTCGCCCAGTTGGACGATGAAGTCCGCCTCCTTCTGATTCATCCGATCGACGAAGACGCCGAGCCTCTCATCGGCGTCGTGCATGACGTCCTTGTGTACATCCGCACAGACGCCGAAGCGGATAGAGGCTTTCTTGGCCCCTGCACGTACGCCGGCGGTCGGCCAGAGAGCCAGGAAGACCAAGATGGCTGCAAAGGCGATTCGACGACTTGCTGAACATGCGCGCATGGGTCTGACCTCCTGTTTCTTCCCGGCGGTTGATGGTCTAATTCGTTTTCTTGAGGCAGTACAGATTCTCGTCGCTGCGCAGGATCAGGGCGCCGTCGTAGACGATGGCGCTGGCGTTGAATGTGCTGCGATCGGCCACCTTGTTCAAGGCCAGTTGCTTGAATGTGGGCTGCGCCGCCAGGACCAGGGTCCCGCCGGTGCGCATCACGACGTAGAGTCGGCCATCGGCCAGCAGGGTCGAGGCGTAGGGCTGAATTCTGACCCGCTCGGAGTACTGAACCGATCCGTCGGCCAGGCTCAAGCAGTAAGCCGTCTGGTTGCGATCGCTGACCCAATAGAGGTGCCCATCATGCACGACGGGCGAGGACACATTGGCGCCGACGTCGGCCTGCCAGAGCTTGTGGGTGGCGGTGATGTCGCCTCGTCCACCACTGCGGATGGCGACAGCCTTCGAGCTGCGGCCTCCCAGGGCGTATAGAATGCCCTCATGCGAGACGATGCTGGGACAGATGTAGTCCGGGATGGCGGCGCAGCGCCAGAGTTCCTTACCCGTCTTCGGGTCGAAACCCAGCACCCAATTCTTCACCGTCACCGCCAGTTCGCGCTTCCCATCGGCCGTGGTCACCAGGTGCGGGGTATTCCAGGACGAGTTCATTCCTCCGCTGCGCCAGACCTCTTTGCCCGTCGCTTTGTTGATCGCGACCAGCGAACCGCTCTCGACGCTGGCGTTGACGATGACGAGGTCCTCGTACAGGACGGGCGAGGTGCCCGAGCCCCAGCCGTGCGTTTTGGTCCCGACACTGGTCCGCCAGATCTGGTTGCCGTCGAGGTCGAACTTGAGGACCCCGCTCTTGCCGAAGAAGAGATAGAGGTGCTTGCCGTCCGTTGCCGGAGTGCCGGCCGTATACCCATGGTCACGCACGCGCGTCGATTCGGGCAGTGTCGGCTTGATCGACTTGTCCCAGAGGATCTTGCCCGTGGCGCCGTCGACGCAGACGAGGTGCAGGGTCAGGTCCTCGATCGTGCCCACACCGCGTTCGATGCCGTACCCGCTGTAGCAGGTGACGTAGAGCTTGCCGTTCAGGGCGATGGGGCTGGATGAACCATAGCCGGGCAGAGCGGCTTTCCAGGCGACATTCTCCTTCTCGGCCCAGGTGATGGGCAGGTTCTCTTCGGGCGAGATGCCCAATCCCCCCGGGCCTCGAAACTGGGGCCAGTCCCCGGCCAGCAGGGCGGGAGTCAACAGGGCGACAACGCATAACGACACGATAGGGTTGAGATGACGTTGAAACATGGCGCTACCTTTCAGATCTGGGAGAACGGAAGGTGTCCTGTTTGGTGACGTTCTCACTCGGTGGATGTTTCGACCTCCTTCGTTAGGTTTCGAATTGAGCGCATTGTAGCGGGCCCGGCTCACCGAGAACAAGGGAAATTCGGGCCGAACGCCGCGGTCCGACGCCCCCCATATCGCAGAAGTCGTGTGGGTGCACGCAATCCTCTTGACATGTCACGAGGAAAAGCCTATAATGGTACAGGTGTAATGGATGATTTGAGGGGAGTTCGTCTCGAAGCGGGTAGATTGCTGCAAGATAAGTGATAGAGGAGGAGTCATGGTGAAGAAGATCATTTCACTGGCGGTGGTTCTGTTGTTTTTGGTTTCCGGTGCGAGTTGGGGTGCGATTGTCTACTCGGGCTCCCAGAATGTTACGGTCGCGCTGGATGGGACGCCTTCTCCCGGGTCCGAGCAGGCGGGAATCCAAATTGCGGGCCAGCCGGGCGGCTGGGATGATTTCACGGTGCGTTTGCAGCATAATATCGCCATGCCTCCCAATACCCAATTGAGTCTGCGCGAGGGTCTGCCCATGACCATGGTGATGCCGACCCCGACAGGCGTTGTGGGGGGGATGGGCGTCGCTTTGCCGGTGAGCCTCGGAAACCTCATTGGCGGCGCGTCCTCCTACGATCCCGATCCTAGTTGGCTCCTTTCTATGGGGCAGGGCGGTTCTGTGATCGGGGGCAGCTTTGGCGCCGCCGGCGGCTATATCGGGTTGCGGATGGTCGATGGGGTCGACACGTATTATGGCTGGCTGCACATGGCCGGCATGACGGACATTGGCATGACGAGCCAGAGTGTCTTTTTCGACGGTTGGGCCTACGATAACGTTGTTGGTACGGCTATCGCCGCCGGGGACACCGGACTGCCGGCGGTTCCCGTGCCGGGCGCCCTGGTTCTGGGCGGTTTCGGCGCCGGTCTCGTCACCTGGCTGCGAAGGCGTCGGATGGTGTAACGGCCCTGGAAGGGTGATACCCATACAACACGTGGACAATCAAGGGTTGTGGGCTCGCGCCTGCAACCCTTTTTTTCTGGGTCGCAGGCCGTGGGCTGGATTTGCTCATACGCTTGCTCAAGCGTCGCCGATGTTGGACCGAGTAGTATAGCAGTGTCTCTGAATCCGTAAGAAGGTCCGGAAACCTGCTCATGCGAAACGTCATTATGGTCATGTTGGTCATCGGGGGGTTGACGCGGCCGGGCTGGCCCGTCGAGCACGTGCTCCTGGGCCAGCGCAATGCCGTAGTTGTCTCCCCGGACTCGCCCGACGCCGCGGCCGGCGAGACATTCCAGGACATGGTCCGACATCTCGGGCAGGCGGCTTCGGTCGGTACGGAGTTACAGCCCCTAACGATCGACTACCCGCTCGACGAGGCGGTGTTCCCTCCCGATATTGCCGCGCCGACCTTTGTGTGGACCGATCCAACGCAGTCGGACACCTGGTTGATCGAGATCACCTCCGCCGATGGGCAGGATTGCCTGCGCGTTCTTACGCAAGGCGCGACGTTGCCGGCGGCGCGTGACGACGATCCCCGGACCCGTTCCGAGGCGGTTGAGGCCTATGCACGAGAGGTGCAACCGGTTCCGGCCCTCCGATGGCGACCCCGTCCCGAGACATGGCGACAGGTGACTACCCTGGGGGGCCGGGGGATGGTGAGGGTTATGATCGTTGGATTCCACAGTGTCGACTCTGAGCGTTGTCTGTCGCGCGGGACCGTGAGACTGAGTATTGCACGCGAGGCCGTGGAGGCCCCGATCTTCTATCGCGACGTGCCATTGCCCTTTGGCCACGTACTCAAGAATCTCCCGGCTATCCGTTGGCGCCTGGGCCCAGTGTCGTCCTACCGGCCTGCGACGCTCCTGACCGGTATGAAGGTCTGTGGCAATTGCCATTCCTTCACTTCCGACGGCAAGACCCTGGCGATGGACGTCGATTACGGGAGTGACAAAGGGTCCTACGTGATTGCCGACGTCAAGCCGCAGACGCTCCTGGAGAAACGCCGCGTCATCTCCTGGAGCGACTATCGACGTCAGGACGGGGAGCCGACCTTCGGGTTGCTGTCCCAGATCTCTCCCGACGGGCGTTACGTCATCAGCACGGTCAAGGACCGGTCCGTCTTCGTGGCCGCTGACGACCTCCACTACTCGCAGCGGTTCTTCCCGATCACCGGCATTCTGGTGGTCTATGACCGACGGACGCAGAAGTTCTTTTCCCTCAAAGGGGCCGATGATGGTCGGTATGTCCAGAGCAACCCCGTCTGGAGCCCTGACGGCAAGACGATCCTTTTCGCCCGCGCTAAGTGCTACAAGCTTCCCGACCTGAAAGATCCTTCGTCGGCGCTGATTACGCAGGCCGAAGCGCTGGAGTTCTTCGAAGGGGGCAAGAAGTTTCGCTATGACCTTTACCGTGTTCCGTTCAATGACGGTCAAGGCGGCGCCGCGACGCCTCTGCCCGGGGCGTCCGGTAACGGCAGGAGCAACTACTTCCCTCGGTTTTCTCCCGACGGCAAGTGGATCGTTTTCTGCCAGAGCGATTCGTTCATGCTGCTGCGGCCTGACAGCCTGCTCTACATCATGCCGGCAACGGGTGGGACGCCGAGCGCGATGCGCTGCAACTTCCCGGGCAAGATGAACTCCTGGCACAGTTGGTCGCCCAATAGCCGGTGGCTGGTCTTTGCCTCCAAGGCCGGCGGCCCGTTCACACAGCTCTGGTTGACGCACATCGACGAGGCCGGACGGGACAGCCCTGCCGTGCGACTGGAGCACTTCACCGCGGCCGATCGGGCGGCGAATATTCCCGAGTTTGTCAACGTCTCCCCGGATCAGTTTGGGGAAATCCACGCCGAGTTCGAGGATTACTACACGCATTATCGGGTCGGGGCCCTTTACGAACAGCGACACGAATATGGCCAGGCCGTTGAGGAACTCCGCAAGGTCCTGGAGGAGAGGCCAAATCACGTGGAATCGCTGTACCTGCTGGCCTCCTGCCTGGCTCGTCTGGACCGGGAGCAGGAGGCGCTTCCTTACGCGCAGAAGGCGGCTCGGCTGGTCCGTAATAGTCCTGTCCTGCATGGTTTGTTGGGGGGACTGCTCAGCAGCGCCGGTCGGCACGGCGAGGCCCTGACGCATCTCGAGGCCGCCTATAAGGCTCGACCCGGCGACGTGGCCGCCGCCAGCAATCTGGCCTGGGTCCTGGCCACGGCGCCCGATGCCGCGCATCGCGACGGTCCTCGGGCCGTGGAACTAGCCGAGTGGGCCTGCAAGGTTACCGGGCACAAATCACCGCCATTACTGGATACGCTGGCAGCCGCCTACGGGGAGGTCGGGCAATTCGACCGGGCGGTGCGTACGACGCAACGGGTTATCGACATCGTCCGGAGTAATCCGGAGGCCTCGATCGCGTCGCTGGAATCTCGCCTGCGACTCTATCAGGCCGGTGAGCCCTACCGCGAATCGAACGAGCCGCAGGGATAGAGCTGGCTGAATCAGAGGGCGCGGGCTCATGCCCGTGATCTGATAGATGGGGGGACGGACCAATATTTGCGGCCGCAGCCGCGATGGAGAAATCTGTCTGCTATGAGAATTTGGTAATATTCGCGCCGCTGGCGCAACCAAGGACTATGATGTTCGTGGTTGCAGATTCTCCCGTTTAAGGAAACCGTTAGGCAAGGGAGCGTGGAAGATGAGCGGATGGATGCGGATAGCGGGATTAGCTTGCGTATTTTCCATTGCGGCGGCTTGCTGTCTTGCCGGCGACGGGGGGACTTATACGGCCGAAGGCGTCGTACTTGGGCCTGATGGCCAAGCAGTTGGTGGGGCGCGGATTGGCCTGTACTTGATCGGTGGCGAGACTCGCTTTGCCAAAGAACTGACGACGGGGCGGGATGGCAGGTATGCCTTCTCGGTTCCGGCTGGAACGGCGAACGATGCGTACGGCCTGATCGTCGCACATAAGGAGGGCTTGGCCTGGAACTGTCTGAGATGGCTAAAGATCTCCGATCTTCCCATCGATATCCGTCTGCCGCGCCCGGAGATCCTGGCCGGCACGGTGGTCGATGAGCAGGCCAGGCCGATAGCGGGCGCCAAGGTATCACTCCATACCCTGGCCAGCAGCAGCGTGCGCTTCCACTATGTGCCCAGGCAACTGGCCAAAGAACTCTTCACGACCGAGACGGACTACGAGGGGCGGTTCCGATTTGCGACGTTATCGGCGGACTGGCGGACGGAGTTCCTGGTCGAGGCGTCCGGCTACGGCACGATTTCCAGCCAAGATCTTCCCGATCACCTGTATACAAGTTACACGCCGGGACAGCCAGACATTCAGTTTGTGCTGAGACCTGAAGCGACGGTTCGTGGCAGAGTGGTCAGCGAGACGGACGGCAAGCCGCTCTCGGGGATCACGGTGCAAATCGGCCGGACCTGGACGGCCCTGGGCCATGACTTCGAGTCGACCGTTTCCGATCGGGCGGGCGCCTTCTCATTCGGTGCGATTCCCGAGGGCGACTACTGGGTCGGTGCGGCGACTTCGTACGTGCCCGACGCGAATTGGGTCGGCTCGCCGTTTGCGATTCAAACGAAGGCGGGAGACGCGACCGAGATCATCGAGTTGAAACTGACCCGAGGCGGCATGTTCGAGGTGAAGGTCGTGGATCGTCAGGGGGCTGCGGTGGCCGACGCGTGGCTGACGGTCTTCCGCCGCGAAGGCCGCGGGATCGCTCAAGGGCGGTCCAACGCCGAAGGCTTATTTCGTACGCGATTGCCGGCCGGGTCCTACGAACTCATCGAGGTGGGTAAAAGGGGATATCATACGAATCAATCGTACCTCTTCTTCGACCTGGAGCACGGTCAGACGATTCACAGAGAACTGACGCTCAAGAAGGCCGAGGGTATTACCGGGATTGTGACCGATGAGAACGGTCGGCCCGTCTCCGGTGTCCAGATGACCCTCATGCCGGGTCCGGCCGATGACGTGGTCACCGACAAACAGGGGCGGTTTGTGATGACCTGGACCCAATGGCGGGATAAGTGGGAAGGGGCCCCGAACAAAGAGTATGAGTTGATCGCTGTTGATTTGGCCGGGAGTCGGGCGGGCGCGGTGGTGTTATCTGATGAGCCCGGAGCGATTCGCGTTGTGCTGAAGCCGGCCGTACATGTCACGGGGACCGTTGTCGATGGCCAGGGAAAGCCCATCGCGGGAGCTGTCGTCTTCTTCTGGCTTCGGGGCACAATGTGGGGAATGAATCTGAGTCGATACAAACGCACTGCGACGGACCGTTCAGGCCGGTTCAGGTTCGGCCCGATTCACCCGGACCGGGCTTGCGAGCTGAGCATCCACGCCAAAGGTTATGAGAAGGTCAAGCGGGAGATTCGGACACCGGCCCAGGCCGACCGGCCGTTTGACCTCGGTCGGATCAAGCTCATGACGAAGCCGGTCAATAACGGCCAGTGACAATGAGACGGGGCCCACGCCGGTTTGGCGCGGACCCCGTGATGGTGCATGCTACCGCGTCCCGAAGCGGGACGGTCGAGACTAGCGGTCGCCCGCCAGGTAACGGACCTCGCCGGCCGAAAGGGCTTGGCTGTAGATCCGAACGTCGGCCATCAGGCCGTTGTACGTGGCGTCGGGCCACTGCGAACGCCCTAACCAGTTCTGCGTCGTCTCCCCCAGGTCCTTGGGCAAGAGCGGGGTCGAGTCACTGGCGACCACGACGCCGTCGAGGTAGAGATCGATGTTCATCGTCGCACTATCGATGACCACCGCCACATGGTGCCAACCGCTAGTCAGCGTGCCGGGGGCGACGAATCGCTTCTCGGGAACCGGCGTGTTCTTGACGGCAAACGTCATGGGACCGGCCGTGTCCTGACGAGGCGTCAGCATGAAGTAGCTTTCCGTCCCAGAACC
>Ga0075114_10000795_pt1 | contig 18384 bp, 15 predicted proteins | sample AntAceMetag02UKM_FD_69784 | JGI IMG/M metagenome (GOLD analysis project Ga0075114, IMG submission 69784) | Saline lake microbial communities from Ace Lake, Antarctica - Antarctic Ace Lake Metagenome 02UKM | ecosystem: Environmental > Aquatic > Non-marine Saline and Alkaline > Saline | place... | reverse complement strand
GCCAAAATAGATAGTCAATGGCAAATTGACGGTATTAAAATTTATCACCTTATTCCTAACCCCTCTGGAACATAAGTGTTATATATAATAAACCGATGACAAAAAAGAACCAAAAATCTATCTCCATAGTCATTCCTTGCTACAACGAAGAAGACAATCTCAACCGTGGCATATTAAAACAAGTTTATAACTTCCTCCAAAAACAATCGTTTACTTGGGAGGTCATCATTTGCAATGATGAATCAACCGACAATAGCCTTAAACTCTGTCGTGCTTTTGCCAAAAACCACCGCGGATTCCGTGTTCTAAACCTCTCACATGGGGGTAAACCCTCAGCCGTTTGGGCCGGTATCAAAGCCGCCAAATATCCTCTGGTTTTATTTACCGACATGGATCAATCCACCCCCTTGTCGGAGATCAACAAACTTTTACCTTACTTTAATCGAGGTTTCCGGGTTGTCATTGGATCACGAGGCACTAATCGTCATGGCTTTAGCCCAATAAGAAAATTAATGTCTCGTGTATTTCTGATTATCCGAAAATTAATTCTTTTACCGACCATCGACGATACTCAGTGCGGATTTAAAGCCTTTGAGACTAAAGTAGCCCGCCACCTGTTTCCCCGACTTCAATTTTTCCGCCAAAAAACATCCTCCGGCTGGCGGGTTTCCGCCTTTGACGTTGAGCTTCTTTTTATGGCTCAAAAATGGGGCTATAAAACCAAAGAGGTCGATGTTAATTGGCGGGATGAGGACATCTCCACTACCAAAGGTGACAACGCCGCCCGATTCAAAAAAGAATCCCAGCAAATGGCTCGGGAAATTCTCAGAGTTAAGATCAATGACATCAAGGGTTTTTATGACCAAAACAAAAAATAAATACACTACTATCTTTCTCTCTCTGTTGGTCATCTCTATTTTTTATTTTTTCACCCGCTTCCAAAATTTAACCTCCATTCCGGTATTTTGTGATGAGGCCATTTATATCCGTTGGGCCCAAATCATCAGAAATGTGGAGACATTAAGATTTATCCCTCTCACCGACGGTAAACAGCCCCTGTTCATGTGGCTACTCGCCTTCGGCCCTCTTCAATTTATAACTGATCCCTTAGTTGCCGGTCGGTTGATTTCAATTGTGTCCGGTTGGATTACTCTCCTGGCTCTTTTCATATCTACCTGTCTCATCACTAATTTTAACCAAAAAAGCAAAAATATTTTGTCATTTCTGGCTTCTTCCATTAAGCAAAAACACCCGACGGGATTAATCGCCACCGTTATTTATGTATTTTTACCCTTCACTTTTTTCTTTGATCGCCTGGCCACCCCCGACAATCTTCTTTCCACTTTTGTAATTATTTCATTTCTCCTCACTCTTCTTTTATCCAAATTCCCCCGCCTCGACCTGGCTCTCATTCTTGGAGGCTTTTTGGGGTTGGCCTGGCTGACCAAATCACCGGCCATATACTTTCTGGTGCTTTCATTTGCCACTTTCGCCTTCACCAATTATCATCAAACCAAAAAACTTATATATCCCGCTATCTCTGTCTTTATCGCTTATATTTTTTACAACAGTCTCCGTCTCGGCCCCCAATTTCATATGATTGCTATTCGCAATCAAGACTATGTCTGGCCATTGTTTGAAATTCTTAAACATCCTCTAGATCCGCTTAAACCACACATCAGCGACACTTTAAGCATATTCACCAAATTTATTAGTTGGCCACTGATTCTTTTATCCATCCTCGGCATTTTTGGCAAAAAAGCAAAAGTCCGCCAACAACATCTGATTCTTTGGTTGTGGCCACTCTTGCCTTTTATGGCCACCGCCTCCTTAACCAAAGTTTTTACCTCTCGTTACATATTATTCATCATTCCGTTTTTTATTATCATCCTGGCCATAGGACTAAAAAAAATACCCAAAATATTTATCGTCCTGGTATTTTCCCTCAACATTATTTTTATCTATAACATATCCCAAAAACCTTTTAGTCAACAATTGCCCTCTACTGAAACCGGTTACTTGGTAGGCTGGACATCGGGATGGGGGATTAAACAATCAGCCGATTATCTCAAAACCAGAGCTCAACAAGCCAATGTTATAGTCGGCACTGAAGGTAGTTTCGGCACCTTACCCGACGGTCTTCAAATTTATACCGACGGCACCCCTCAACTTACTGTCATTGGTATGGGTCTGGGATTTACTCGGATCCCCGACCAGTTGATTGACGCCAAGAATTATGGTGATGAGGTATATCTTCTGATCAATCGTTCCCGATTAACCATTCCGGACTACAATTCCTTTACCATTCTCAAACAATACCCCAAACCCGACGGCGATCAATTACTCCTCCTCAAGATCTAGATTTTAGTTTTTCAGCATAAATCGCTATAGTATAATCAATTCATTGCCCATGATAAAGACACTCCTTAACAAAAAATACGGCTTTCTTCTCATAATTTTCCTCATCGCCCTGCCGGCCTTCGCCTTTTTGCTTAAACCCGGCTATTACAACATGCATGATGACATGCAAATGATCCGCCAACTCCAATTGGAAAAATGCCTGCAAGATGGACAAATCCCTTGTCGTTGGTCTCCGGATCTGGGCTACGGTTACGGTTACCCCCTGTTCAATTTCTATCCACCCCTGCCCTATCTGGTCGGTCAAATCTATCGCACTTTCAACTTTTCTTTTGTCAACACCGTTAAATTAGTGGCCATTACCCAAATAATTCTCTCCGCCTTGTTTATGTATATTTTGGGCGCCGATCTTTTTGGTCAGTTTGGAGGCTTCCTATCCGCCATCTTTTACACCTACGCTCCTTACCACGCTCTTAACATTTATGTTCGTGGAGCCATGAATGAAGCTTGGGCCGCTGTTTTCTTCCCCCTTATTTTCTATTTTGCCAAAAAATTAATCAACCAAACCAAAACTAATTACATCATTGGCCTGGCCCTGGCTTTCACCGGATTGCTTTTATCCCACAACCCCATGGCTCTGACTTTTACCCTCCCCTTCTTGACCTGGTGTGTTTATTTTCTTTTTCAAAAAAAATTTGAGTATAAAAAAATTATCTCTTTGGTGCTGGCCGGACTCCTGTCCCTCGCCTTAGCCGCCTTTTACATCCTACCGGTTTTATTTGAAAGCAAATATGTTCAACTGGAAAGTATGTTCCGGAACTACTATCATTATTCGGCGCATTTCACCAGCGTCTATCAACTTTTTATCAGTCGTTTTTGGGGTGACGGCGCCTCAGTTTGGGGCCAAAATGATAACATGTCCTTCCAAATCGGCTACCTCCATTGGATTTTACCCCTGCTGATCATTCTTTATTCTTTTTTCTATCGGCCCAAAAAAGAAAAAGATAAAAAAATATTAATTTTATCCTCCCTTTTGGCCCTGGTCGGCTTTTTTACTGCCTTTATGACACATCAGCGATCTATATTTATCTGGCAAATTTTCCCCATCATTCAAAAAATCCAATTTCCATGGCGATTTCTCAACCATTCGATTTTCCTCTTTTCGCTTTCGATCGGCGTTATTCCACATCTTGTTTTTCGTCTCAAAATCAAAGAAAAATATCAAAAAATTTGTCTCACAACCATTATCATTCTAGTTTTCGCTTTCAACCTCAATTACTTTCACCCCTTCAAAAGCGGTCCCCTCACCGATCAACAAAAATTTTCCGGTAAAGCCTGGACAAACCAAGTTACCTCCGGCATTCACGATTATCTACCCAAAACTGCCGGCACCGCCGCCAAAGAGCCAGCCCAAGATTATATCGATCAAATTACTCCCTCGGAAACGAGATACACCATAAGCGGCGCCAAAAAGGGGACTGATTGGTTGTTTTTTAATCTTGATCTTGACCGAAACAGCCAAATTACCCTGCCTCTTTTGGCCTTTCCTAACTTTCAAGTCAAAGATAATCAACAAGTGATTGACTACACCATTGAACCTGAACTGGGCCGTATTGTTTTGAGCTTATCTGCCGGCCAGCATCAAATTTATACCAAACTCAGAAATACTCCTATTCGCACCATTGCCAATACTATTTCTCTACTTTCATGGGCATACTTGGTTGGTTTTACCTTAAAACATTTATGCAAAAAAACCAAATCCAAAAAATAAAACAGGCTACCACCAAGAATATTTTCTTTCTTTCCTTAAGAAACATTGGCATGCAAGGCATCTCTACTTTAGGTTTTTTTACCCTCAGTATCCTTTTGGGTACCGCTGAAGTCGGCTTATTTGCTATAGTAGCCGAATCAGTCGGTATTTTGGGCTATTTTTCTGATATTGGTCTGGCCTCGGCTCTGATCCAACAAAAAAGAAAAATCACCAGCCGTCAACTAAAAACCACTTTCTTCATTCAACAGTGCCTTGTCTTCCTGTCTCTCTTTGTCTTGGCCGTCTTTTATCGTCGCCTCAGTTTATCCAGGGGCTATGGCCATAAAGAACTTTGGATTACTGTCTCTCTTTGCTTCTCGTTTTTAGCTGCATCACTAAAAACCATTCCCTCGGTTCTTTTGGAAAGAAAGTTGAATTTTCAGCTTATCTCTTACGTTGACTTGATCGAAAATATTACCTTTTATGTTGTCGCTGTCGTCTTCGCCCTACTTGGTTTTGGTGTTTACTCCTATGCTTTTGCCGCCTTTAGCCGCAGCGCTCTGGGTTTAATATTAATCTACCGCTTCTCCCCTTGGCCCGTCGGCATTGCCTTCTCTTTACCTGATGCCAAAAAACTCTTCCGGTTCGGCATTCCCTTCCAGCTTAATTCATTTATTGCCATGGCCAAAGACCGTTTGTCCAATCTTTTTGTCGCCGGTATTTTGGGTCGCCAGTCATTCGGCTTGCTGGCTTGGGCTCAAAAAGGCCCTCGCATCCCTTTAAGCTTAATGGATGCCGTCATGAAAGTTACCTTCCCCACTTTCTCTCGTTTGCAAAAGCAAAAAGAAATCCTCAAAAAATCAATTGAGCGTAGTACCTATTTTATTGCCTTATTAACTTTTCCGGCTCTAACCGGCATCGCCCTGGTAGCGCCGGACCTTATCGCCATCATCCCCAAATACAGCAAATGGTCTCCGGCCGTTATTCCTCTCTATTTCTACGCCGCCAACGCCGCCATCGCCGCCGTCACCACCCCTCTAACCAATGCTTTCAATGCTGTTGGTAAAATTACCACCACCACCAAATTCATGATTATGTGGGCCCTGCTTACATGGATATTCTATCCTCTTCTCAGTTTAAGATACGGCTACATTGGCACCAGTTGGGCCGCTTTAATCGTCGGTAGTAGCTCTGTCGTTGTTTGGATTACAGCCACCAAAACCTTTTCCGTCAACATCTTCAAAACCATCAGCGCTCCTTTCTTCTCTTCCCTAATCATGGCCCTGGCCATCATTGGTCTCTCCACCGTCTCTTTGCCTCCCATTGGCCTCCTATCGGTAAAAATTATAACGGGGCTGGCTGTCTATAGCATCTATCATCTAATCTTCTGCCGATCCCAGCTTGACTGGTTTGTCAGCCAATTAAAAAGCCTTCGATCATGATCGGCAAAATTCCTTTTTCAGCCAAATTACTCATCATTCTTGGGGCACTTCTTCTTTCCAGTACTATGTTAAGAAGCGGAACCCTGGCTTCTTATGGCCTTGGTTTTTGGGGACCCAACGGTCATGACGCTATTTGGCATCTTTCTGTTATCAACCAACTAAAAAAAGCCGTCCCCCCGCTCCACCCGGTTTTTTCCGGATACCAACTGAGTAATTACCATTGGGGCTTTGACCTGCTTAATGCCCTGATTTCCCGTTTCACCACCATGTCTACTCTGGATGTCTATTTTCGTCTTTTACCTGTCACTATGGCCCTTCTTATCGGTCTCTTTTCTTATAAATTGACCACCAAGAAACATAAATCATCCGTTGCCATGATTTTTGTCTTTCTCAATTTTTTTGCCGGTTCTTTCGGTTGGATTATCACCCTTCTCCGTTCCGGCCAAATCGGCGGAGAGTCGCTTTTTTGGTCGATGCAATCGGCCTCCACCCTCATCAACCCTCCCTACGCTCTCTCTGTCGTTCTTCTCCTGTCCGGATTATATTTTTGGCAACATCATCGGCCCCAAAACAAAACCCATAGCGCCATCCTTCTGGGTCTCTATTTCTCTCTTTTAACCGCCATCAAAATTTATGCTGCCATTCTTGCCGGCTTGACTTTTTCACTTGTCTGGCTGATCAAAAAAATTACCAAAAAAAGTACTCGCTTCGATTTTTATCTGCCTCTCACCATGGCCACATCATCCATTTTTATTTGTTTCTTTCTGAATCTCTTCTCTGGGGCCACTCTCTTACAGCTCCAACCCCTTTGGTTCACTCACACCCTGATTGAATCAATTGACAAATTATATCTACCTCGCTTGGCCGCTCTCCGCCAAAATCTCACCGGTCAAATTTTTTCCTACAAATTACCTTTTCTCGTCGGTATCGAAATTTTCCTTATTTTTCTCTTCCTGCTTGGCAATATGGGGATTCGTATTCTTGGCCTAAAGACAATTTACCAAAAAATCAAATCCAAAAAACTATCTTTACTCGACCTTTATATCCTGCCATTCATGACCATTGCCCTTATCATTCCCCTGCTTTTTGTTCAAAAAGGCACCGCCTGGAACACCATCCAGTTCTTTTACTATTTTCTCCTTTTTGCCAATTTTTATCTGGCTCAATTTTTGGCCAAACAAAAGTCAAAAACTATTATTGTCACCCTCCTCTTGCTTGCCGCCATCACCAGTTACTCCACTTTCAAAGATTATTTTGGTTCACCACCTCCGGCCAGTATCCCTCAATACGAACTTCAAGCTCTTGACTATTTGAAACAGCTTGATAGTGGCATTGTCCTTACTTATCCTTATGACAAACACCAAAAAGATGGCTTGACTACCCCCCTACCTCTATATACCTATGAGACCACCGCCTATGTTTCCGCCATGACCGGCCACCAAACCTTTTTGGAAGACGAAATGAATCTGAGTATCACCGGCTATAATTGGTCTGATCGTCGTCGTCAAGTCGATATTTTTTTTAACACCTCGGACATATTCGAAGCCCGAGGCCTCCTGGTTAACCACCAAATCTCCTATATTTACCTGGTCAACCACCAACAACTGGCTTTCTCTTTGCTGGATTTGCAAGTAGACAAAATTTACGACAATGGCCGGGCCAGGATTTATCAAGTACAAAGGTGATAAAATAAACCAATGGTCGGCAAAAAACCCCTGATTTCAGTTATCATCAACACCAGAAATGAGGCCAAACAACTCCAAAGGTGTCTCAAGTCAGTTTCTGATTTACCGGCTGAAATTATTGTGGTTGACATGCATTCCACTGATGATAGTAAACAAATAGCCCTCGATTTCGGCGCCAGAATCTTCTCCTACCGCCCCATGAAAGTAGTCGAACACGCTCGCAACTTTGCCCTGTCAAAAGCCAAGGGCAAATGGATTTTACTGCTTGACCCCGATGAATATCTCAACAAAACCCTCAAAAAGGAGTTAATCAAAATCACCAAAAGAAACGATATTGATTTTGTTAAAATTCCCCGAAAAAACATTATTTTTGGCAAATGGTTACGCCACACTAATATGTGGCCGGATTATCTCATTCGCTTTTTCAAAAAAAATACCGTCAAATGGCAACGTGCCATTCATAGCCAACCGATAACTACCGGCAGTGGTCATACTTTGCTTGATTCGGAAAAATTAGCCATCAGACACAACAATTATCCCTCTGTGTCTGATTATCTAAATCGAGCCATTCGTTATAGTGATGTCCAGGCGGATGAATTAAAATCCCTTGATTATACTCTCAAGATTAGCGACTTTGTCCTCAAGCCGATTCAGGAATTCAACAGTCGTTTTTTTGTGGCTCAAGCCTACAAAGATGGCCTCCATGGGATGATTTTCTCCATCCTTCAAACCTTTTCCGTCGCTCTCATATACATTCGTCTCTGGGAGAAAAAAGGCTCAAAAGACAAGCCCCTACCCAAAGAATCATTTGTTTCTGCCAGTCACGAAGCTGTCTTTGAATATGGCCATTGGTTTAGTAAATATTTTGCCTCCGAATACAGCCAAAATATCCTAAAAACTTCACTGGTAAAAATCAAGCAACTATTAAACCGCCTGACCAAAAACATCTAAATTATGCCACGTATCGCCATCATCATTCTTAACTGGAATCGGCCCCAATTAACCATAGAAACCATCCATTCAATATTAAAAGTAAAGAAGTCCGGCTTTGATTACCATATATATCTGGTCGATAATGGTTCCACCGATAATTCAGTCAAACTAATCAAAAAAGCCTTTGCCAAACAAAAAAATCTCTCCTTTCTCTCCTTGGACACCAATCTTGGTTTTGTCGGTGGTAATAATTTTGCCATCAAACACATCTGTCGGTTAAAACACGACTATGTCCTTCTTTGCAACAACGATGTCCTGGTCGACCCCCGCTTTATAGAAAAACTGCTTTCACCGGCTCAAGCCAACACCAAAATAGCCATTGTCGGTCCAAAAATTTACTTTGCCCCCGGTTTTGAATTTCATAAAAAACGTTATCAAAAAAAAGATCTAGGCAAAATTATTTGGTCGGCCGGTGGTCGGATGGATTGGGATAATATTTTGGGTAGTAACATTGGAGCCGATCAACTGGATAAAGGCCAATTTAACCAAATCACCACCGATATCGATTTTGTCAGTGGTTGTTGCCTGTTGATAAAAACCGCCCTTTTTACCAAAATCGGCTTGCTCGATCCGGCTTATTTCATGTACTTGGAAGAGGTTGATTTTTGTCAACAGGCCAAAAAAATCGGTTATAAAATTTGCTATCAACCGGAAGCGGTAGTTTGGCACAAAAACGCCGGTTCATCCGCCGCTGGTTCCCATCTCCAGGACTATTTCATTATCAGAAACAGGCTTTACTTCGCTTCTCATTTTGCCGGCCCTCGGGCTCGTTTTGCCTTATTCCGTCAATCACTAAAATTTCTTTGGGGTAAAAACAAATGGAAAAAACAAGCCATTATTGATTATTATTTAAAACGCCTGGGACGCGGTTCCTGGAAATGAAACAAAAAACCAACCTTTCCATTATCATCTTAGCCGGTAACGAAGAAACCATGATAGGGGATTGCCTCAAATCCTGCCGTTGGGCCGATCAAATCATCCTGGTGGCCGCTAATTCCACTGACAACACCGTCAAAATAGCCCGCAAAATAGTTCCTACTATAAAAATCATCAAAACCACCGACGAATATAATAAAAATTTCAGCAAATGGCGCAACCTGGGTCTTGAAGCCACTCAGTCAAAATGGCTACTTTATATCGACGCCGACGAAAGAGTCCCCCGCCAGCTAAGAGATGAAATTAACAATATCGTCATTGCCGGGAGTCAATCGACCCAGCCATCCCCAACTCAAAGCTGGTATGTCATCCCCCGAGCCAATTATTACCTTGGTCGACGGGTAAAACATGGCGGTTCCTATCCCGACTACGTCAAGCGTCTTTTCCAAACAAAAAAATTAAAAGGCTGGCAAGGAGACTTACACGAAGAACCCATCATTAAGGGTGAACCTGGTTATTTAAAATCAGATTTACTCCATTACACTCACCGCCACCTGGCATCTATGTTAAAAAAAACCAACGCCTGGACCGATATGGAAGCCACCGCCTTATTTAAAGACAATCACCCTCCCATTGTCTGGTGGCGCATCATTCGTATGATGCTTACCACCTTTTTCCACCGTCTTATCGGACAAAGCATGTGGAAAGACGGCACCGTCGGCTGGATATCCGTCATTTTTGAAACCTTTGATACTTTTATTATCTATGCCAAATTATGGCAATTACAGCAAAAAATACAAAACTAATATTATTGTCAATAATTATTTGTTCGTTTTTTCTTAGGTTTTTTCGTTATTCTCATCGTTTTGTTTTCAATCAAGATCAAGCCAGAGACACGGTCATGGTAATGCATGCTCTCAAACACCGCCAGTCACTATTACTTGGTTCAGCTGCTTCCGCCGGCCCATTCAACTTTGGACCAATTTATCACTACGCTATCGCCATTTCAAAAATTATTATCCCATCCTTTATGGCTCCGTGGCTTATGTTTACATTAATTTCATCCCTCATGCCATTGATTTTTTATCAAATCGGTAAAAACCTCAAAAACCAAACTTTCGGCTTAATATTAGCCACCATTTCTTGTCTGTCACTATCAGCGGTTAAAAATGCGCCGGATATGCTCAACACCATTTTTATTTTTTACCTTACTTCTTTTGCTTTACTTTTTTTGTCTGTCTACCTGACAAAACCTTCCGTCAAAAATTTATTTTTATTATCATTTTTTGTCGGTTTGGCCACCACACCACACTTTCAATCCTTAGGACTTTATAGCATTAACTTATTAATGATTATTTACAACATTAAAAAACCAAAAAAAATACTAATAATCATTATAGGTTCTCTTTTGCCATATTTGCCAAATTTTATTTTTGATCTAAACCATAATTTTGTTTGGATAAAAAGCGTTTTTAATTATTATTTTTCCGGTCAATCAATTTATTACTATCCGGTTCGCTGGTTAACCGATATTTTTGTTTTTTGGCCACAACTCTGGGGTAAAACAATTGCTATGATAAATTTATCCGGATATATATTCATCGCCTTCTTTCTTATCGGTTTTATTTTAAGCCTTAAAAACATCAAAAAGGAAAAAACGCTAACGGTTATTATTATTTCATTTTTACTCCAAATTGTTCTTATCCGTTACTACAAAGGGCCACGGTCAGAAGAATATTTCTTCACCTTTATCGCTTTTTTTATTTTTTTAACAAGTTGGTCAATTTACCAGATAATATATAGATTCAAAAAATCTGGCAAAATAATATTTATTGCTCTTGTTTGTGTCTTGTCATACCAAAACTATAATCTCATAATCACTCAGACATCCCAAGCACAAAAAATTATAAAAATCAAAAAAAATATTGAAACTGAAACAAATCAAAACACCTTCTCTTTCTATACTGATTCAGGTAGCAATATGATCAACATGCCTCTTTTCTACTTACTTTATGACAACCATCAAATCACTTCCGCCGGTTACAAAATCGGTACCTGTAACCATAACTGCCCCGACCCCGATAAAATAATTATAAATTCGCCTCCCTACCTGATATATAATCTTAATCAGCCTGATCTTACTAATTATCAACAATTAACTTCTGAAAAAATATATAATTGGTTATATGTTAACTATTAATATCACCACATGAGAGCCGCCATTTACGACCCCTATTTAGACACTTTGGGAGGAGGGGAGCGTTATTGTTTAACCGTAGCTGAAATTCTCCTTAAAAATGGCTGGCAAGTTGATCTGTTTTGGTCTGGACCAAAAGATCTGATTGGTCGAGCCGAGAAAAGATTTTCCCTCCAGCTTGAAAAACTCACCCTTGTCCCCGATGTTTTTCAACTTAGAGCCAAAAAACTGGATCTACTCGAGGATCGACAACAAATAAAAAGTTTGATTAACCAGCCTCGTTATCCTCAACAAAACATCATTCAAAAAACAAGAAAATTTATCAAAAACTACCGTATCACCAAAAACTATCATTTGTTTTTCTATCTGTCTGATGGATCCGTTCCCTTCCTTTTTGCCCAAAACAACATTCTTCATGTTCAGGTACCCTTTAATGTCACCCCCACCACCGGACACAAAATCATCAATTTTCTCAAGTTCAAAACCGGCCAAACAAAGATAATTTGCAATTCCGATTTCACTAAAAAATTCACCAAAAAACTTTTCCGTCAACCATCAATCGTGTTGTATCCACCCGTTGACATTGACAAATTCACTCCCGACTCCGACAAAAAAAACCACATTTTGTCGGTTGGTCGTTTTGACAATATACTAAATGCCAAAAAACAAGACATTCTTATCTCAGCTTTTAGCACCCTCCATCACCGAAACCCCACCTGGAAATTAATCCTAGCCGGCGGTAGTATCCAAAATCCGGACAAAAACTCGTTTTTAAAACACCTCAAATTTATCGCTAAAGATTTACCTGTAGAATTTGTCGTTAACCCTCCGTTTACCGATTTACAAAAATTATTTTCCGCCGCTAAAATCTATTGGCACGCCGCCGGTTATCAAATAAACCAAGATATTCATCCCGAAGCCGCCGAGCATTTTGGCATCACCGTCGTTGAAGCCATGGCTTCCGGTCTGGTCCCCGTAGTGGTTGACAAAGGTGGATTACCGGAAATCGTCAACAACAACAAAAACGGCTTCCATTGGTCGGATGTCAGTCAATTAGTCGCCAAAACCCAACTTTTAATCCGTCATCCAAAAAAAATCTCTCAAATGAGCCAAAGAGCTTTGATTGATTGTCAAAAATTCTCTAAAAGTAACTTTGAAAATCAATTACTCCGTTTGATAAACAATTAAAATGGAAGTTTCTATTATTGTTACCAATTGGAATGGTTGTGATCTTTTACGAAAAAATCTCCCTCAAGTAGTCAAAACCGGCAGTCTGGCCAAAGAAATAATTATTGCCGACGACGCCTCCACTGATGACAGCATCAGGTTTTTGAAACAATTCCAAAAAAAACACCCCAAAATCCGCATTATCCGAAACAAAAAAAACATCGGTTTTGGCAGAAATTCCAATAAGGTGATCAAATCATGTACCGGTCAGTTGGTGGTCTTGTTAAACAGTGACATATATCCCCATACCGGCTACATCGAAAACACCCTGTCCCATTTTAAAAATCCAAAAGTCTTTGGTGTCGGTTTTTGTGAAAAGGGTAATGAAAACTGGGGCCAAATTTATTGGAAATCCGGTTATCTCCAATACCGTCCCGGCAAAAACACCGGCAAAACCCACATTACGGCCTGGCTTTCCGGTGGCGGATCGATCGTCCGTCGTCAAGATTTTCTTAAACTGGGTGGTTTTGATTCTGTTTATGAACCTTTCTATTGCGAAGATTTGGATCTGGGTATACGAGCCTGGAAATCGGGTTACCGGCTTCTCTGGGAACCTAAAGCCATTGTCGAACATCATCACCAATCCACCATGTCCAAATTCCCCACCAGATTTTTAGAATACGTCAAAGAAAGAAATCGCCTCATCACGGTTTGGCGCAACATCACTAATCCTCAGCTTTTATACCTCAATAAAATCGCCATTTGGAGCCGAGTTCTGCTTGGACCAAACTACATAAAGATCATCTGCGCCGCCAAAAAACAAATCAAAAGATATCCCCCACCGATTTTTTTCCCCACTCTCACTGACCACCAACTAATCAGCCTCTTTTCCAAATGAAAAATAAGCTTTCCATTATCATCCCTACTTGGAACACCGCCGCCATTACCTTAAAATGCATCCAAAGCATCAAAAAATATTTACCACCCTCCGGGCAACCTCCTAATCCTCAGATTATTGTTGTCGACAACGCCTCCACCGACAACACTCTGGCTTTACTCCAAAAAGAAAACATCACCCTGATCAAAAACTCCAAAAACCTCGGTTTTGCCAAAGCCTGCAACATTGGCGCCAAAAAGGCGATAGGGGACTATCTTCTGTTTTTAAACTCTGACATGGAATTACCGAACCACAAATTAATTGACATGCTCAAATTCCTTCAAAAAAATCCCCGGATCGGTGCCATTGGCCCCCAATTTCTAAATTGCGACAAAACCATTCAGGACTCAGTTTTCCCACCTCAAACACTTATCAATGCCTTTAAGAAATTTTGGCTTAATCAAAAAACTTATTCAAAATACACCCCCAAAAGAAAAAAACCGTCTGCCGTTTGGGCCATTTCCGGCGGAGCTATCTTAATCAAAAAAAAATTATTTAAAAAGATAGGTGGTTGGAATGAAAAGTATTTCATGTATTTTGAAGACCTGGACCTTTGTCGCGCCCTCCACCGACACCACAAACAAATCTATTACTACCCGCCATCTAAAATTATTCATCGACACGGCGCCAGTGGTAAAAATTTAGCCGACTCCGACAATCAATGGCGTCGCCTTATTCCCGGCGCCAAGAAATATCACGGGCTCTTAACATATTATTTAATTTGGTTCATTATCAAAACCAGCCAAAAATGGCAAAAACCAAACTAATCTTTAGTCTTTTTCTCAATTACATAAAACAGAGGGGTCGACAACGAATTTCTGATCGTATCTAGTACCGTTACCTGCTCTGGGGGGTTCTTTTCCCAATCCCAGTCACCACCCACATTTCTTTCATGTGACACTACATACAATACTCCCTTGACTAAACCACTCCAAAAATTATCTTCATAGCGAATAAAACAAATTTTATTTTTGATACAAAACTGATCCTGACTATCATCTAAACCAAAGATTATCTCAGGATCAGTCATAGACCAAAACAAATAACGAATTAAAGCCGGTTCATAACTGTTTTCAATTCTCACCCCCTCATAATCACCTTCTTTCTGTTTTACCGACTGTATCAGTTCTTTGTAACCCACATGCCACCACCGCCAAGAATCAATTTTATAAAGTCGCCAATAAAAATACTCAAAACGAATAAAACTAAAAATCCACAAACATGCTACCACCAAAAATAAACCTGTATTTTTCTTCCATAACCAGTTTAATCCTACCGCCGTCAAAAAAGCTAAAGGAAAAACCATCAAAAACAATCTTGAGGCATGAGAATGGCCATCTATGGTTAAGCTTGAAGGTAAGGGAGACAGCAACAACCACGCCAACATTATCTTGGTTCCCCAACCCCACCTCTTACTCTTATTACTCTTAATCAAAAACCAAACTGCCAAAACCATTACCGGAGCCCATATCCAAGGCAGATTACCCACCTGATGCAAACTATGTCTATAGGTCACATCACCACTAAAAAATAAAAAATCGGCTCCCCAACTATTCATATAATTAAAAACAATTCGCCTTAACGCCAAACTGTATCTGTTATAAAATAACCGAGACAACAATCCGGATCCACCTATTTGACGATATTTAATCACATCACTAACTAGCTCTTCATGCCCAAATACTGAAAATAGCTTAAACCTTGACGCCGCCTCTCCTTTCAAAACATTACCTAAAAGCGGTAAGGTTAAAACAAAACATAGTCCCAACCAAACCAATATCTTTGACCAATTTAATTTTCCTTTCTTGCCCATTATTCCCAAAACCACCAAACACAAAGCCGGCACATAAATATTAGCCGTATTATATGTATATAAAGACACCACTAAACACGAGGCTGACACTAAACCCCACCTCCATCGCCATTTATCCAAAAACTTAACCAAACCATAAAGACCTGCGATAATCAATGTTGACATCATTGTTAACTCGAAGCCAACTCGACTATATTGAATATGCCAAGGCGCCACCGCCAACACAAACATAGCCATCAAGCCGATTCTTTTCTCACATCCTATAAGTCTAAGCCATTTGTAAAACATAAAAAGGCTCGCCATCCCCCAAAACACGGTTGTCATTCTCACTCCCCACTCATTTAAACCAAAAACAGCCACAAAAGGAACCATGCTATACATCAAAGCCGGGGCTCTCCACTCAGAAAAACTTTGAATATATACTGGCCACTGATTCCCCTTGTAATCTCTACCGGTCAACAATAAACTATAAGCCTGATAACCGGCATCAAGCTCATCCCCGAACAACTCCAAATAATCCAACCGATACAGCCTCAATCCCAAGGCCAAAATCAAAATTACCACCAATCCCAAATTATTTTTTATTTTCACCGACATTTTTTACAGCCAAATAATATATCAATCCCATTCCTAGAGCCAACCAGGTATTATCAACCAATAATTCCCTTAACGCTTCAAAAGTAACAGTTATTGCCTGTTTTGGTCCACTGGCCAACCGATAATAATTATTCACCACCAATTTCGACTCCTTGAGACCCACCTCCAATTTACCATCTACCAACTCAACCATCTCCAATACTAATTCATACTCACCCTGAGGAAATTGGTTGCCCCAATCGAACCTAACCCAGTCTGGATCATCAATATTCTTGCCACTAACTCTATGACTGGCCAAAACCTGCCCCTCTTTACTCAACAACTTCACCTCCACCATATCATAACTTTCCAAAGCCGGATTCTTCAACCTCAAATCGCTTCGATAAAAACCCGGTCTTCCAATTATCAATTTCCTTGTCAATCTCCCCAAACTAAAAATTCTTAAATATTCTAAATTGGACGCATCACTTCTGTCGAAATCCACCGCCGGAAACCATCCAATCATTGTCAAAAACAACAGCCACAATGGCAAAATTAACCAAGCTCTTTTCATCGTAAACCCCAAAAAATAGCCCCAATTGATAATCCGGCCAAAACTGAGTGCAATCCATCAACCAACAATCCTCCATCCATCCCCTTATTGCCAAAAAACTGATAAATTGTCGGCCAATTAATCAACTCGGGCTTTATTGGTGCCACTAGACCCCAAACCAAAAACACGTCATCGAACATCAACCAAATCCCCAAACCGACCAACCAAATTAAACCCATCAAATAATTTGGGGAATTTCCCTTAAAAACACCAACATATATAGACCAAAAAGGCACCAACCATAACAACCACTGAACGTGGAAATGACTCCAACCTATCATTACCAATCCGGCCGTCATCAACCACCACATTAACTTCTTAAACTCATTTTTACCGCTACCTATTGCCAACACCATAACCAACACCAAAAGCATTGGTCCTATCATTACTGATTCTCCAAAGCCAATATCAATCTTAGCCACTAATATACGAGACATCAAACCAGATCCCACCACTGATTCCATAAAACCGGGTGTCGATAAAAAAGGCACCAAACTTAGTCCATAAACCAAACAACCGACAATCAACAATCCTATCTTTTTAAACCAACCACCAAATGGTCCACCCATTGCCACTAACCCCATCCACACCAAAGGGTAAGACTTTATTCCCGCCGACAAACCCATAACCACAAAACCAAACCAAGGTCGATTAACCGATATCAGCAACCCGACCAAAAATACACTAATCGTCCAAATGTCATTCTGGCCCATTATCGCCACCGAAAATATGGTAATCGGATTAAACAGCCACCATTTCATTCCTTTCATGGCCGCTTGTTTATTCCCACCCATAGCTAAAACCAACCGATAAATCAACCAAGCACTAATCATAGTCAAGCCGATCAAGGGTAATTTAGTCAAAAAAATATAACTATATAATTTTGTTTCATTTCCCAGAAAACTACCCGTCGCCAACCACTGATCAAAGCCATTTCCACCTATCGGTCGCAATAACCAGTATTCCAACTTTAAAATCAAAAAATGGAGTGGGGGGTAATGAAAATCAGGCATACTAGTCTCATTCTCTCCCAAATATCGATAAATATTGAACACCCTCCCCTGATCAACTGAGGCATAACGCAAAGTTAACTTTGTGTCCGGATGATATGTAAATGGTGCCAAAAAGATATATACCGCCAAAGCCGTCAATAAAACTTTTTTCATCTGTCTTTATCTTTTATAATTCCTACCGCATTATAACCCAAAGGGCTTGTCATCCACTCAATTTCTTTGTTTGGATCAGACAACACCTCTTCCTCTTTTATCTCTGAAGATATCCAAAACAAAGTTTTTTTCATCTCTTTGTCCTCTGGCCAATAAACTGAAGAAAATTTATATTTATAAAAATCAAAGTTCAAATTCCCTCCTACTCCCGGTTTGGGTCTACTGTCAGCATAACTCTGAACTATTTCCGGAGGGAAAGACTGATAAAACAAAAAAAAGATATAACTTTGAGCATGAGGGCTGTTAATTATAACCGTCTCATAATTCTCCTGTAATTGAGCCAAACGAGGAACGCCATCTTTAAAACCACCTGGCTGAAACTCACCATTGCTCAACCAAGCGCCATAAACCAACTCGTTGTTAACAAAAAAGATACCACTAACCATCACTAGTCCAATTGATCCCAATAGAACTAATTTTTTCTGTCCTTTACTCAAAACAGTCAACAAGTAACCAGCCCCAATCACAAACAACAATTCAATAGCCGGAAACATGGTCAAAGCCCTCAAGGGATGAAACCAATTCCAAGTTACCGCCGCTGGCCCGATCCCCGCCAACAACCAATAAAATATAATTCGACACTTCTCGTCTTTTTTAAACCTGGCTAAAACCACTACCAGTCCTACCAGAGCCAACAAACTGACCCACCAGCTAAACATACCCATTTCTGCCACCACCTGGGGAGAACCCTTCACCCAATGAAATTGACGCACTGACAAATTTATCGATGACACATAACCCATTACCCGAC
>Ga0075114_10000792_pt1 | contig 18406 bp, 17 predicted proteins | sample AntAceMetag02UKM_FD_69784 | JGI IMG/M metagenome (GOLD analysis project Ga0075114, IMG submission 69784) | Saline lake microbial communities from Ace Lake, Antarctica - Antarctic Ace Lake Metagenome 02UKM | ecosystem: Environmental > Aquatic > Non-marine Saline and Alkaline > Saline | place... | reverse complement strand
TGCCGACGGAGGTCTGGATCAACAAGCCACAGTCGTCGTAGGGGCTGTGGCCAGTCCAGGGAGCCAGATGTGCTCTCTAAATTCCAATCAGAGTTGTCTCACAATACTTGACACATTCCGCAGCCCACAAACTGGCACGCATCGTGTATTTCATGCTCAAACGACGAGAGCCATACCAGGACCCCGGAGCAGACTACTACGATCAGCAATATCAGGCTCGGGTCATACGTCATCTAACGCACAGGGTAGCCAAGTTAGGCTTTAGGTTAGAGCCCCTAGTCCCCGACCAGGTTTCTTGGTAGAGTTGCTGACCTATCCCTGATCATGTTGACATCGTGCCAGAGTATGATAGAATGTAAGCGCGTTCTTGCCTACTTGTCTACTCGTATCTTTTGTCTACTTGTCAGGAGAGGAGGCCAGTGATGGAAGCTACCGATATCATCGCCGCCGCCCGCGGCGACGGCGAAGTGGATCTGGTGCTGCGCAATGCTCGTTTAGTCAACGTCTTCTCCGCCGAGGTGTACGCCAGCGACGTGGCCATCATCCACTCGCGTATCGTGGGGTTGGGACAGGGTTACGAGGGGAAAGAGGAAATCGACCTGGCCGGTGCTTACCTGGCCCCTGGATTCATTGATGCCCACGTGCATATCGAAAGCTCCATGATCGGTGTGCGAGAATTTGCCCGCGCTGTGCTGCCTCGCGGTACCACCTCCGTTATCGTAGATCCCCACGAAATCGCCAACGTGCACGGTCTGGATGGCATTCGCTACATGTTTGACCAGGCCAAGGGTGGCCGGTTGAGCATGTTTGTCATGGTGCCTTCGTGCGTGCCGGCCACATCCATGGCCACCTCCGGCGCGCATCTGGATGCCAAGGACATCGTTCCCCTGTTGAACGATCCCTACGTCCTCGGCCTGGCGGAGATGATGAACTATCCTGGCGTAGTTCACGGCGACCCAGAGGTGCTGGAGAAGTTGGAGGCGTTCCGCGGCCGCGTGCTCGACGGGCACGCGCCTGCCCTCACGGGACATCACCTTAGCGCCTATGTCGCCGCGGGCATCGGCTCGGACCACGAATGTACGACCGTCGAAGAGGCACGGGAGAAGCTGCGGTTGGGCATGTACATCTTTATCCGCGAGGCGACCAACGCCCACAACCTGCGCGACCTCCTGCCGCTGGTCACGCCGCAGAACTGCCGCCGCTTCTGCTTCTGTACTGACGACCGCCACGCCGTTGATCTGCTGGAGCGAGGTCATATCGACTCCATGATCCGCATGGCCATCGCGGAGGGGCTGGATCCGGTCATGGCCATCCGCATGGCCACCATCAATGCAGCAGAATGGTTCCGCCTTCATGACCGCGGCGCGATCACGCCGGGGCGCCGGGCTGATTTGGTGGTCTTCGATGACTTCGACAGTCTGGATATCAAGCTCGTCCTGCGCGGCGGACAGGTGGTTGCCCGCGACGGGGTGGCGCTGCCTCTCGACAAGCCGGCGCGCCCCAGTTACCTGCGCAGCTCGATGAATGTAGACTGGCGGTCAGTGGACTTTGCCATCCCCGCCAAGGGGCATAAGGTGCGCGTCATCGGCACCGTGCCCAACCAGCTTATTACCGATCATCTCATCGAGGAGGCGCGCCTGGTGGATGGCTGCGCCGAATCGGATGTCGAGCGTGACCTGCTGAAGATCGCTGTCATTGAGCGGCACATGGCCTCCGGCAACATGAGCAGAGGGTTCGTTCGTGGCCTGGGGTTGAAGCGCGGCGCCATCGCCAGCACCGTGGCCCACGATCACCACAATCTCATCATCGTCGGCGCGGACGATGCCTCAATGAAAACAGCAGCGCAGGCGGTGGCCGACATGCGCGGCGGCCTGGCCGCCGCGGACGGCGACACCATTCTGGCCCGCCTTCCACTTCCCGTGGCCGGGCTGATGTCGGATCAGCCGCTGGAGATAGTGTGCGCGCAGAAAAGAGAGTTGCTGCACGCCGTTCGGACCCTCGGCTCGCCGCTGGAGCAGCCATTTGTGACCTTGGGTTTCCTGGCACTGGAAGTCATCCCGGCGCTGAAGCTGACCGACCAGGGGCTGGTGGATGTGGAGAAGTTTGAGTTTGTGCCGTTGTTTGTGGAGTGAGCAAGCGAGCAGAGGAGCGGGGGGCAAGGGAGCAAGGGAGCAAGGGAGCAAGAGCGCAGGGGAAGACTGCTGACAGGGAGAACCGGAGACAAGGTGACGAGGAATGCCATGTCAGAAAGGGAGATGTCGCGGCGAGAGTTCCTCAAAAGCTTGGGCGCGGCGGGGTTGTGCGGGCTGTGCGGTGGTGCGCTGCTGAACAATCTGGGTTGCGCCGGGCCGCAGGCCACCGTGCTCAGCACCCGCGTGGGATTGACCCCACCCACGTCGCCCCACGCCCGCGAGGCCATGTTCTACACCAGCTTCGGCGACGGCGGGCTTGATTGCAGCAGTTGCCACGACCCGAAACCCTCACGCCTGCTGTATTGCCACACTGGCCACGGCAGCAACTACGTCAAGTGCCAGCTTTGCCCCAAGGCGTGCATCATCTCCGAAGGAGAACGGGGCGACTGCCGCGTGCGGGAGAACCGCGGCGGCAAGCTCTACACCATGGTCTACGGCAACGTCTGCGCCCTTAACGTGGACCCCATCGAGAAGAAGCCTCTCTACCATTTCCTCCCTGCCAGCAGCGCCTTTTCCATTGCCACCGCCGGCTGCAACTTGCACTGCCTCTACTGCCAGAACTGGTCCATCTCCCAATATCCGCCCGAGAAGACGGACAACGTGGACCTGTTGCCCGAAGCGGTGGTGAGCTACGCCGCACGCTACGGCAGCCTCTCCATCGCCTACACCTACTCCGAACCGACCGTCTTCTTCGAGTACATGCTGGACACAGCGCGGCTGGCGCGGCAGGAGGGCTTGCGCAACGTGGTCATCTCCGCCGGCTACATCAACCCCGAACCGCTGCGGTTGCTCTGCGAGGCGGTGGACGCCATCAAGATCGACCTCAAGGGGTACAACGAACCGTTCTACGAAGAAGTGTGCGGTGCTACGCTCCAGCCTGTGCTGGAGAGTATCAAGACCATCCACGAATCGGGGACGCACCTGGAGATCGTCAACCTGGTGGTGCCCACGCTGAACGACGACGAAGGAGAACTGCGAGCGCTCTCCCGCTGGGTGGTGCAGGAGCTGGGGCCAGACGTGCCTCTGCACTTCTCCCGCTTCCATCCGCTGTACAAGCTGACCAACCTGCCGTCCACGCCGGTGGAGAGCCTGGAACGGGCCCGCAATGCTGCGATGGAGGCGGGCGTCAAGTACGCCTACATCGGCAACGTGCCCGGCCACGCCGGCAATCACACCTACTGCCCGCGCTGCGGTGAGATCATCATCGGCCGCGTTGGCTACGCGATCAGGGAGTATCACATCGTGGACGGCGTGTGCGAGTTTTGCGGCGAACCCATCGCCGGGGTGTGGAGGTGACGGGGGGGGAAAAAAGGGGAGAGAGGAGAAGGGAACGAGGAACGAGGGACGATGGACGAAGAACGAGAGTTGGAATGGAATCCGTGGCCCTCCGTGTTCGTCCGTGTCCAACGTGAGTCTAGAATACGTGCAGGCTTTCCAGCCCCACCGTGCGGGCCAGCCAGCCTGCACAGAGGAAGGTGAAGAGCACAGTCAGCAACCCCACAACGGCTAGCCAGGCCAGCGGTCGCCCTCGCCAGCCCCTCAGCGGTCGCGCATGCAGGTAGAGCGTGTACACCAACCAGACGATCAGCGCCCATACTTCTTTGATGTCCCAGCTCCAGTAGCGGCCCCAGGCGAATTGTGCCCAGATGGCGCCGAAGATCATGGCCGCCGTCATCCAGGGATAGCCGAACGCTACGGCGCGGGTGGCCAGAAGCTCTGCCTCCCGTGACGGCAGCCGTTCCTCTAACAGTGACCATCGGCGCGCCAGCAGGGCCGTGGCCCCGGCTCCGCCAGCGACGGCGAAACCAGCGTAGGCCACAGCGGCGGGGATGACGTGGAGCTGGAACCAGATGCTGCGTAGCGATGGCGGCAGCGGCCGCGCCAACCGTTCTGCGGCCGGCATGACGAAGCAGGCGTAGACCAGCAGCAGCAAGGCCATGGAGATGACGAAGGCCCCCGCTGCCCGCGTGCGGCACCAGCGCTCCAGCAGCAGGTAGACCGCCACCGTGCCCCAGACGAAACAGAGGGCAAACTCGTAAGCTGTGGCGAAGGGCCAGTGCCAGGCCCTCAGGCCCCGCACAACCAGCGCTGCCGTCAGTGCCATCAGCGCGGCGACGCTGTTCCACGTCCCTGCCTGTCCGAGCCAAGGAGGATGCAAGACGCAAGGTGCAAGATGCAAATCGTTCCTTGTCTCTTGCCTCTTGCCTCTTGCCTCTTGCTTCTCGCCAGTCCGTGCCAACGCCAGGGCATACATCGCCACTGCCATCAGCAGTCCCAGCCCCGTCAAACCCAGCAGCACGCTCTCGGCCTGCGCCATGCTCACCTCACCCATTCCCTAAGCCCCCTCAGTTCCCTCTTCCATTTGTCCTCTTTTCCTTCCTTTCCCTTCCCTCCACTTCCCTCACCACCCTCTCCCACGCTCCTCCAAATCCCATCAACCCTCGCTCTGCGCGGCCGCGCAGCAGCACTTCTTCGCCGCTCACCCGCGCCCAGAAGCGGCGTCGGGGGAAGTATAGGGTCAGCAGCATTCCCAGCAGTAACAGGCAGGCAGCGGCGATCAGGAGCCACAAGCCAGGATCGTACACGGCCATGAGGGTGACGTTGTAGTCTGTATCGTCGGTAGGCTCGTAAGAATACAGGTAGAAGCCTATCCCCCTGTAGTTCAGCGGTGCGCTGAGCCGCACCACCTTGGCCAGCACCTCCCGTCCGCCCTCCAGCACGGCCAGGTGCACCCGGTATTCGCGAGGCAGGCCGTTGGGGTAGCGGTCAATCTCCAGTTTGTCGAAGCGCAGGGCGAAATCGTGTCCGTGACCCACCTCCCGGACCTGGCCAACTGCAAAGGTCAGCTCCTCCTCTCGCCAACCGGCGGCCATGCTCCAAGCGGCTCCGATGACCAGAAGCACCAGCCCTGTGTGCGTGATAGGCGTGCCCAACCGCGTCCAGCGGAAACGCTCGGCGAAGAGGTAGATGACCCCAGCACTTTCCTCCACGTGCAGGCGGCAGCGGTGCCTAGCCAGGCTGGTTTTGAGCGCTTCGGCAAGCCCGACCGGCGAACGACCAGGAGCCACAGTCCAGGCGGCGCGGTGAGTGCCCGTGCGGTAAAACGCATCCGGCCCTACCACCCGCGGCGCGGCGAACGCCGTCCTCCAGATGCGGGCGAACCGCTCCAGCGCGCAGGCGGCGGTATTGAGGAGAAGAGCGGCAAGAAGGGCAATGAACCAGGGAGCGTGATAGAGGTCGAACAAACCGAGGGCCTGGAGGAAAGCAGCCGCAGCGCCGTAGCGGTCGCCTACGATGGCGAGCCAGTTTGCCTGAGCGGTCGGATCGGTGGGAATGCCCGCGGGCATCTGGGGAAACAGACTACCGAGAGCTGTAGCAGCAGCCACAGCGATCAGCAGAATCACCGCCAGCTTGAGGGAGCAAAGCTGCCGCCACACGACGCTGAGCCAGCGCAGGAGCCTCGGTGAGTGGACGTCGGCCTGGGCCACTGTTCACCTCCATCCAGGTTGAGGGGGGAGCTCGACCATGCCTACATTGTACTTCAGAAGCGGCTTATTGTCCATTCCTCCCTCCCCATCGCCAGTACCAGCGCAAAGCTCCCCGCCTTCAGCACCGCCACCAGCAAACAGGTCTGCACGATGCCCAGCGCGGGCAGCAGCGCCACAGAAACCAGCAGCGCCGCAACGAAGGCGCCCACCAGGTCCGCCGCGTAGAGCGTGCCCGCCGTGCCGCTCACCTCGGGGCGCACCTGCCGATACATCCTGTTCGCCAGTGGGAACTGGGCGCCCACGAGAAAGCCAGCCAGCGCGTTGAGCAACAGCAATGCCGGCCCCACGGCAGCCGAAATGACGCCCTCTCCTGGCTTTCCGTAGAGAAGCGTCAGCGCCGCGGGCAGCGCCAGCCAGAAGATCAGCAGAGCGGCCTCCAGCCCCAGCAGCCAGCGCTTCTCCCGCCGCCATCCGTGACCATCCACTGACCTGTGTCCTCTCCTCGCCATCAGCCAACCGCCCAGGCCCAGCCCAACCATGAAGGCGGTGATCAGCAGGCCGATGAGCTGGTAGACGTGGCCGAAGAAGACCTGGAAGGCGAAGATGATGAGCAGATCCGCGGCCATGCCGCCGAAGCCTGTGGTGGCGATGGCCATGGGAATAGGTGCATGTCGCCAGCGACGCCGTAGCCGCATGGCAGCGACACCAATGAACGTTAGCACAAGCAGCGGCACTGCCAGAGCGGGCAGGCTCAGCCGCGCCAGCACATCGAAGTAGGGCTTCAGACCGGGGGAGAACAGCTCGTTCCAATACGCCAGCCCGGCCAGCAACCCCGACGGGCGCAGGTCGCGGTTCACGGCCACAGGGCGCCCCTTTTCTAGCGAATCCCAGAACCAGGTCAGCCAGCGCTCGTCCAGCCTAAGGCGGATGTGGAAATCGGTGATCAGGTCGCTGGGCAGCGCACGCGCCTCCCATCGCTCCACCAGTGAGTCGATCTCTGCCGTCTCCACCACCTCCGAGGGGGAAGCTAGCCAGAGGGTCACGTCGCCGGGGATGGGGCGCACGTGAGGGTAGACCTCGGCCAGGGTGGCGTGCATGACGTTCTGCAGATCCCGCATCCCTGGGCTGAGATGTGTGAGGCTGCCCGGTACGTGGAAGACCACTACGCCATCGTCAGCCAGCAACTCGCGCACCAGCCGCCAGAACTCGACGGTGTAGAAGCGGTTCAGTTGCAGCGTGGTGGGATAGGGCAGATTGATGAGGATAAGATCGTAGCCACTCCCTTGATCCCCCGCTTTCTTGCTCCCAGTAGCTGCTAGCTGCCTTACCAACAGCCGCCCATCCACCTGCTTGACGTGCAGGCGCGGATCGCTCAACTCCGCCTCCGTCAATGGCGTAGGCAGGCTGGCCACCGCCTTGAAAAGCAGCGGGTCCAGTTCAGCATAGTCCACTCGCTCCAGCGGATACTTGAGCAGTTCCTGGATCACGCCGCCCAGTCCGCCGCTGAGCACCAGCGCTCGCTGCGGCTCAGGCACGAAGAGCATGGGCAGATGCACCATCTCTTCGACCAGCGTGATGTCGGGCACGGGGGCGGTGAGGATGGGCACGCCGTTGGCGAAGAAGGTGACCTGCTCGCGCTGGCGGATAGCGGCTACGTTGCCGTAGACCGAGTTGTCGTAGAAGGCCAGGTCGTGGTCGCGCCACTGCCAGGCCACCAGGCGGTGCTGGATGGTGTCGGCTCCTGGCGTGACCAGCAGGCCGAGGCACAGAACCAGCATGAGGGAGAGGGCCAGCGTGGCCGCGCGGCGCGGCACGCCCCGTCTTCTTTCTCGCAGAGCGGCTGGGCGCGGCATCAGGACGAGGGAGAGGGCCGATGCCAGGTTAAGCGCCGCCAGGATGAGCGCCATCTGCACCGAGTGCAGGTAGGGGATGAAGAGGTAGGTGAAGAGCAGCCCACCGACGATGCCGCCCAGCGCCTCACAGACATAGACGCGGCCCACGGTGCCCGCGCCACCGCGGCGGAAGGTCGCGTCCACCTGGCAGCCGACGGTGAACATCATGCCATCCACCAGGCCCAGGGGGATAAGCAGCAGGAAGGAGGCGAGAAAGATGGTCAGTAGTCCCAGTCCCTGGCCGGGTACACCGCCCATCAGGTGCCGCACGCCGAAGGCGACGTAGAGCACGGGCGGCAAGAGCATAGCGAAGAGAACCTGTAGCTGGGCGTAAGGCAGAGCGCCCCGCCCCGCCCGATTGGCCACGCGGCCCAACAGCCCGCTGCCCGCCGCTTCCAGCAGCAGCCAACTTCCCAGCACCACGCCGATGCTCAGCTCGTTTCCGGCGAAAGAGACCAGCAACTCCCGCACCAGCAGCGTCTGGGTGACAGAAAAGCTGAAGCCCATGAGCAGGAACGCAGCGCCAAGGCTGAGCCGCACCTGCAGATGGCGTCGGTTGTTCATGACCAGTCCAGTATACCACCCATTCACTCCTCTTACCAAATCCAATTGGCGTTCGGTTGTCGAGTATGATGTCTGCAACTAGCCTTGTTTGGCTTCTTGAGGTATAATGTGCTACATTGCCGACTTGTTCACTCGTGGCTTCTGGAAAGAAAGAAAGCAAAGCAAGGAAGGAAGAGTTGTGACGTCTCGACAGTTGGGTGGCTTAGCCATAGGCATCGCGCTCTTGAGCTGCGGGGGGTTGGGCTATGTGATTCTGACGCAATCGCCCTCCTCGTTGACCAAAGCGCTGTTCTTCCCCTTGCTCTTCCTCGCCGTTGCCAGCGTGATCATCCCCTGCCTGGTGTGGCTGCGCCGTCGGCTCAGGCAGGAGGATGAGCCAGGCGTAGTCTTGCGCCAGGGTGCTTGGGCCGGCCTGTACGTGAGCCTCTGCGCCGGTCTACAGGTAGCGCGTTTACTGGATGCCATCGTAGCTCTGGTGCTAGCCGCGATATTCGTCTTGTTGGAGATGTTCTTGCTGCAGCGCCCTGAACGCATTCGCCGGCTGTGGTACGATCGGACTGCGCGCAGTCGCAAGAGTCGGAGCAGAAAGAAGAAGCGATGACCACGGCGCAGTGGGTCATTGCTATCGTCTTGGCCTCTGCTTTCGTCCCGCTGGCTGCTTGCGCGCCGCCAGAGACGCTGTCGGTTCAGCCCACTGTGGCGCAGCCGGTGGCAGCAGCAGAGGGAGAAGTTCTCGCCCTACCCGCTCCACGGCTGGAAAGCGACGTCTCACTGGAAGAGGCATTGGCGCGACGGCGCTCGGTGCGGGCTTACAGCGGCGAGCCACTCACGCTCGAGGAGATAGGACAACTTCTCTGGGCAGCGCAGGGGACCACCGACGAGCGTGGCTACCGCACAGCGCCGTCGGCGGGGGCACTCTACCCGCTGGAACTGTACGCTGCTACCGACAGCGGGCTGTATCACTACCTGCCGCGAGGCCATGAGGCGGAGAAACGTCGCATCGAAGGTTGGCGGGTGCCCCTCTGCCAGGCGGCGCTGAGCCAGGATGCGGTGTGCCAGACACCGGCGGTATTCGTCGTCACCGCCGTCTACGAGCGAACGGAGGCGAAGTACGGCCAACGAGCCGAGCGCTACGTCCGGCTGGAGGCGGGGCACGCGGCGCAGAACCTGTTACTGCAAGCGGTGGCGCTCGATCTGGGCGCAGTGCCCATCGGTGCCTTCTATGATGACCAGGTGCAGGCGGCCCTGAGCCTGCCCGCCGACCACGAGCCGCTCTACCTGATCTCGGTGGGGCGGTAGGTTAGTATGTTGGTATACTGGTGACATTGGTCAAGGAGCCGAATCACCAATTTACCAGTCTACCAATCTACCAACTACCAACACTTGTGAGGTGACATGAATCCAAGACGGTTTTTCTACCTGGGGCTGCTCATTGCGGCCCTGATCGTGGCTTCCTGCGCCCCTGCATCCGCGCCGGAGCCTACAGCCAAGCCGACACCGTTGCCGCCGACAGATACGCCGGCGTCAACAGCGACCACAGAAGTGCCTACGCCTACTACAAGCGAGGGCGAGGTGCCCACGGGTTTCACGGAGGATGGCTTACCCTACCGCGGCAACCCCGACGCGCCTGTCACGCTTGCGGAACACTCTGAGTTCCAATGACCATACTGCGGCCGTCACACTTTGCAGACGGGACCGCTTCTGTATGAAGCGTACATAGCTACAGGCAAAGTCAAACACGTTTTCGTTCAACATCCGCTCGATGGTCTCCATCCTCAGGCGCGGCCGGCATCCGAAGCAGCCCTCTGCGCTGGCAACCAGGGAGCCAAGGCTTTCTGGGACTTCCATGAGCTTCTGTTCGAGAGAGCGTCCGAGTGGAGCGGGCAGGCGGATCTGACTGACAAGTTCAGAGAATATGCCGAGGAGCTAGGCCTGGACGGTGGCGCCCTCGTCGCCTGCGTGGAATCGGGGGAGACCGCCGACCAAATCCAGGTAGAACTCGAACAGGGCGAAGCACTCGGGGTTCAAGGTGTCCCTGCCTTCTTCATCAATGACTGGTTCCTCTCTGGCGCGCAGCCATTTGAGGCGTTCCAGGAGGTCATCGAGAAGGCACTGCGCGGCGAGCACCCGCCCCCCACGCCCACGCCGCTGCCACCTGGCGCGACCCTGTTCGATGCCAACCCAGCGCAACCAGGATATACCTACGGGGGCGATGCCTTCCGCGGCTCACCTGGTGCCGAGATCGGCCTTGTGGCGTTCATTGATTTCCAGTCGGCGGAAAACCGCACGCATCTCCTGGAAGCATGGCCTGATGTGGAGGAGACGTACGTGGAGCCAGGGAAGGTGATGCTCATCATCAAGCATTTCCCAGCGCCGGATCAGGACTCTGCGTTCAAAGCGGCCGAGGCAGCCGAATGCGCTGGACAGCAGGAAGCCTTCTGGGCCATGCATGAACTGCTCTTCGAGAAGCAGGAGGAGTGGGGCCAGGCGGAGGATGTCGTGGCCACGCTCAAGGAGTATGCTGCGGAGTTGGATCTGGATACCGGGGGTTTCGCCGCCTGCCTGGACGAAGGCCAGACGGAGGCGAAGGTGAATCGGGATCTGGCCATCGCCCTGCAGAACCAGCGCCCTGCCGCGCCGCAGTTCTACATCATCATGGGGCAGTTGGGCGGCTGGGTACCTGGCGACAAGCTCCAGGAAGCTATCGAGGAGCTGCTGGCGCAGTAGTTCTTCAGCAGTCCGGGCTCCCACGCTCGGTTTCTGAGACAGGGGGACGACCTGGGACAAGGAGAGGTGAGCCATGCCCAAAGTTGTCGTCGCTGAGGTTACAGAAGAGACACTGCAACGTGCCATAGACGATATCTTCACCGCTTTCGGTGGCGTGACAGCGCTGTTCCCCCGTCAGGGCAAGCTGTTCATCAAACCCAACGGAATTCACTTCGCGCCGTACACGCACACCGCGCCCCAGGCGCTGGCGGCATTGCTGGCCTATCTGCGTCAGCATGGCTACCAGCGCCTTTTCGTGATGGAAAACTGCACCCATGGCAACTTCACGCGGCTGGTGTTCAAGATCGCCGGCTACGACCGCATCTGCCGCCGCTACGGGGCCAGACCGGTGTACCTGGATGAGGGGCGCACGGTGCGCATCACGCTGCCGCGTGAGGCGGAGCCGGTGGAAATCCCCCGCCTGCTGCATGACGAACTGATCGCTCACAAGGGAGACAACCGCTACCTGTCTTTCCCCAAACTCAAGACCCATTCCATGACCACGGTTACCTTGGGGGTGAAGAACCAGATGGGGCTGCTGGTGCAGCGCGACCGCATGGTAGATCACCACTTCGGCCTGCATCGAAGGATGCCGGGGCAACACCGAGTGCGTGCTGGAGATGCTGGGCAGCGACTATGGTGGCCGTGGGGGGTTCAGCGTCGTCTTCGGCAAGGGACTGCCGCGGGAGGAACTGGAGCGGCTGCAAGGCGACATCCTCATCGTCGGCCCCTGCGCTGTGGCCGAGGCGGAAGAGATGGTCAGGAATCGCTACCGGCACCGGCGTGTCTACACCAGCAACGAGCACAACGACCTGCGGGCCATCACCACCTATCTGGCACGGATGACGGGGGTGAAGCCTACAGATATGGTGCCGCTGAATCCCATATGCACTGGCCTGCTGCTAGGGTGGGCCAAACTGCACGGCCTGCACGCCCGCACACCGCCGCTGCTGGGCTAATGGGCTCAATGAACACAGGAGAGAGTCCAGCGTGAGCCTGTTCATCACCTTTGAAGGCCCTGAGGGAAGCGGGAAGACCACGCAGCTCAAGTTGCTGGCGGAGTGGCTGAGCGAGCAGGGAAAAGACGTGCTGGCCACGCGCGAGCCCGGTGGCACGGCCATCAGCGAAGCGATCCGGGGCATCCTGCTTGACCCTACGCACACGGAGATGCAGCCAGAGGCCGAGATCCTGCTTTTCTCTGCGGCGCGGGCGCAGATCGTGGCCCAGGTGATCCGCCCTCACCTGCAGGGCGGTGGCATCGTGCTCTGCGATCGCTACGCCGATTCCACTCTGGCCTATCAGGGCTATGGACGGGGGCTGGATCTGGACACCCTGTGTGCCATCACCGCCTTCGCCACCGGCGGGCTGGTGCCCGATCTGACCATCTACCTGGACATCGCCATCGAGAAGGGGTTGCAGCGCAAGTTGCCTCAGGAATGGAATCGCTTGGAGGCACAGGCGCTGGCATTCCACCAGCGAGTGCGAGAGGGCTACCTGGAGATGGCCGCCAGCGAACCGGATCGCTGGCTGTCGGTAGATGCTTTCCAGCCCATCGCCAACATCCAGGCGGCCATCAGGGAGCGGATAGAGGTGCTCATCGGCACCATGGGAACAGAGAGGAGGAAGGATCGATGAAGTTGATAATGAGCATCGTCAACCACGAGGATTCGAGGGGGTTGTTGGAGGCGCTGATGAAACGGGGTTTTCAGGCCACGGTCATCAGCACGACGGGCGGATTCCTGCGCGAGGGGAACGCGACCATGCTCATCGGCACCGAGGATGACAAGATGGAGGACGTGCTGCGGATCATCAGCGAGTGTTGCCGCACGCGCACTCGCTACATCAGCCCGTTGCCCCCCTTGATGGAGCCGGGAGAGTTACTGGCAAGCACCCCAGTGGAAGTGGAGGTGGGCGGTGCCACGTCGTTGGTACTGGACGTGGTACGGTGGGAAAGATGCTAGGCTGGTAGATTGGTAACTTGGTCCTCTGACCGATGTACCAAGCTACCAGAGTTACCACCCGCTACATCACCCCGAAGTCTTCGCCGCCCATGTCCATACTTGGGCCCAGGTCGGGCATCGATTCCTCGATTTCCTCGGGGCTTTGGCCTGATTCCAGGCGGCCAATGACCTCGTCGAATTCATCGCCCAGGTCCTCACCCATCTCCTGGCTCATCTTGCGCATCCAGCGGGCCAGAGATTGGGGATCATTCTCGTCCAGTCCGTCCAGCATACTGGGGTCGGCCAGGTCATCCAGGTGGCTTTCTTCGGAGCGTACGATGGCCACGCGAGAGATGAGGCGGGTGAGATGGCTTCCGCCGCAGCGTGGACATGCAGCCTGTTTGGTTTCCAGGTCAGCGTAGCTCCGCCAAAGCAGGCTGACGCGCCGTCGGCATTCGTGGCAGTAATACTCGTAGATGGGCATATGGCTCTCTCTTCGCACTTTGAGTGTGGGGAATTATACCAGCAATAGACGCCCAGGGCAAGTAGCAGCCAGGTGTTCCGGGCTCCCGGTTCCATTCGAGCTACTATATCCCAGGTCAGGTGATGCGATGGCCAAGAGCGACATGAGGCAATGGTACCAATGGGTAAGTGAACCGCACCCGCTGCTGGTGCTCGTCTCCGGCCCTTCGGGGGTGGGGAAAGACACAGTGGTACAGCGTGTGAAGGAATTGGGCCACCCCTTTCACTTCGTGGTCACGGCCACCACTCGGCCCCGTCGGCCCAACGAAGTGCACGGTGTGGATTACTTCTTCCACTCCGAGGCAGAGTTCGAGGCGATGCTAGAAAACGGCGAATTGCTGGAGCACGCCATGGTCTACGGCGAGCACAAGGGCGTGCCCAAGGCACAGGTGCGTCAGGCGTTGGCCAGTGGCCAGGATGTGCTCATGCGCGTGGACGTGCAGGGGGCCGCCACGGTGCGCTACCTGGTGCCGGGAGTGATCACCGTTTTTCTGACCGCTGCCTCGGAGGATGAATTGGTGAAGCGGCTCGAGCGCCGCCGCACCGAATCCGCCAGGAAGCTGCTGCGGCGGATCGCCCTAGCGCGAGAAGAGATGGAACGCATCGTGGAATTCGACTACGTGGTGGTCAATCGCGAGAACCAACTTGACGAGACGGTGCGTCAGATCGTGGCCATCATGAAGGCGGAGAGGTGCCGCGTGCAGTGGCGAGAGGTGAAGCTCTGATTTGGTAGCAGTTATCTTGATCTTGTCAGAAGATGACGGCTGCGGCCGCACCTTCGGGCCAGACAAGGATTCCCTGCGTGCCTACGTCTCCCTACTTCGAAACCACCACGATTCCCAGAGTTCCCGGTCCGGCGTGGGTAGCCAGGATCATGCCCGTCTCGGTCAGGAGAACTTCTTCTTCAGGGTAACCGGTTTGCAGAGAGAAGTCCGAGATGAGTGCTTTGGCCTCCTCCTCACGGGCGATGTGAGCGACCCCGACAGTCTCGGCCGGGCAACAGCCCTTCGCCAGCTCCATCAGTTTCTGCTTGGCCGCCTTTCTGCCTCGCGGCCGGTCGAGGAGCGTCAATTCTCCATCTATCAGGGTAAGAATCGGTCTGATCCTCAACAATGTGGCCACGACTCCGCTGAGCCTGCTAGCCCTGCCTCCTCGGACCAGGTACTGCACAGTGTCCAGGGTGATGAACAGGCGGAGGCGTTTGCGCAGCTTGGCGATGGCTTCCACAACGCCTTCGGGGCCCTTCCCCTCGCGGGCGGCGCGGGCGGCGGCAAGCACCAACAACCCTTGCCCCATGGACAGCGACCTCGAATCCACCACCGTGACCTGCCCAGGGGCGAATTGCTGGCTGGCCGTGACGGCCGCGGAATAGGTTGCGCTGTGGCTGCCGGTAATTGTGATGCAGACGACGACGTCGCCAGACTCCACAATTTCACGAAAGGCTTGCACAAACTCTCCCGTCGAAGGCACCGAGGTCGTCGGCCAGTTCCCTTCAGCCCTGGCCAGGAATTCCTCCATAGAGATCGACTTATCCTGGCACTCCTCGAGCCCGAAACGGAAGGTGAAGGGCACGATGATGACGCCAATTTCCCTGATCTCCCTCTCGAGATCTGGGGGTAGATCGCAGCTTGTGTCAGTGACAATCCGTACTGCCATTTCCTCTCCTCTTCTCTCCTTTCATCTCCTCATCCTCCGAATACGCTCGGGGGCCTAGTCTGCTACTGGGGAATGGGGGTGCGGTACAGCGCATCGTCGGTGAGGATGTAGAAAGCGTCGTCGGCCTCGTCCACGAAGAGGCTGCGCACGGACCGCAGAGTGTCGCCTTCGACCAGGCGGTATTGGTGCTGGAATGTGCCGTTGGCATCGAATTCGACGATGCGGTTGTTGCCTGCATCGGCCACGTACAGGTGACACTCATCAGCGCTGGAGAAGAAGGCGGGAGTGTCTTGCAGCCGCTGGTCGAGGACATCCGCCTCGAAAGGCTCTGGCAAGCCCCAGGTGTACTTGGTCAGTATGCCGTTGCGGTACAGGAGGTAGACGTGGCCGCCACACAGCTCGCTGCTGATGGCCATGTCCACGACGCCTCCCAGGTTGATCAGTGCATTGTCTTCGAAGTAGTCCGTAGGAGATTCGCCGTAGCCTCCGCCGCTTGGCACATAGCGGAAGATCTGGTGTAGAGTAGGCTCGAGCACGTAGAAGTTGCCCTGATAGGTTTCGGCCGACTGTGGATATCGCCAGTTTTCAGGCAGTTGCAGGGGCAAGTGGATGGGCTGCCACATGCCCGTCGCGTCACTGAGGAACAGTCCCCCAGCCTGATCGAGCACCAGCAGGCCGCTCTTGTCCTGGTTCCCCACAGCCGTAAGCCAGATCATGTCCGCCAGCTCGCTCACCACCGCCTGGCCTGCCTGTTGCCCTTTCCGGATCACGGGTCCTTCTCCCACCGGCTCAACCACGTCGTGCAAATCTGGATCCAGTTGGTATTGGTAGACCTCATCCTTTCCGCGGTCGAGCACGAAGACGTTGCGCCCATTGAGCAGCACGCAGCCAAGATCTCGTCCTATGCCCGAGTACTGTTGCAGCGGCATCAGCATGGGCAGGGTCACCACGTGATTGACGCGGTCCAGTTCCCTCTGTATCTCCCGGTACAGGCTCTCTGCAGCGGGATCGCCGGGCCTTATCAGCAACGCCTCGGTGATTCGTCCTTCGGCGTCACGAAGCTGACCACGAGCCAGCGCCTCGTCCTCCATGCCAACTGTGCCATCCAGGGCCGCCCTGGCACCTTGCAGCATGCTCGTGAATTGCTGATCTCTTTCCCATCCTCGCTGCCACCAGAGCGCCGCAGCCACGAGTGCCACCAGCAGGGGCATGGTTACGGCGACGATCACTGGCCAGCGGGAGTGCTTCCTTTCGGGCCGTTCCCTGGGGCGCGCACGCGTCCGCGTCTTTGCCTCTGCCTCCGGCAGCATCCGCTCTCCCAGGGTCTTGGCGCTATCGGCCAGCCGAGCACCAACCGTTGCCAGGCCCCTCCTGGCGTCGCGGGCTATGTCACCAACCTGGCGGGCGGACTCCGCTCGCTCGCCAGGCGGTTCCTCCCAGTCTCTCTCGGCTTGGTAGACGTCCTCTTCCTCAACTTCGCCCCTGACTTCTTCAACCCATGCCTCCACCTCCCGTCCGTCTCGGACCTCAGGAGAGTCAGCGGGCATGCCCAATCCGACCACCATCGCCGACAGGTTGGCGCGTCCCGCGAATTCCCGGAGGACGTCGAGTATACCTGAGACGCTGGAGGCAGTCGTTGCCCCTGCCAGCATCCTGGGCTCGACCCGGGACAGCCAGCGGCTGTTAGCCAACAAGATGGCGGTAGGGATCTCTACGGCGGAGTGGAACAGCCCGATCTCGGGCCGCGTCCTGCCGCCCAGCGGGTTCTCGAATGCCATCGGCGAGGCGGGGAATAGCTGCACGATGGTGGGATGAGCGACCACCACCAACGCGGGGGCTACCTGGGCAATGTAGATCTCAGCATCCCGGAGCACCACGCAGCTTATGCCGCCTGTTACACCTGCTTCCTGCAACAGAAGGTGCGCCTCGACAATCGCCGATTGCAGGGCCGCAGTGACGCTGCTCGGTGCTTCGTAGTAGACACGCTGGATGACGTTCACTATCTGGCGGTAGAGTACTTGAGGCGATGGTTGGCTGCCCACTAGCTCCGCCAGGACGTAGAGATTGCCCTTGCGCTGCCCCAGCCTGTCAGACACGGTCGGTTCCACTGCCCGCGCATTGGGCGCCCAGGACTGATACACGCCTCCAGTCGCGCTCAGTTGACCCACGTTTGTCTGCAACGAGGTCATGCTCATCCTCCCTTTTCGCTTGTTTGGGCGAGTAGCTCGTCGGCGTAGTGCAACAGCACGTCCGCCCGCTCCGCCGGAACTTCCTTGGCCTGGAAATAGCGCGTCAGCAGCTCCCGCGGCGTCAAGGTCTCGATGGTCTCTTGGCGACCCAAGCGCAGCCGTGTGGGCCGTTCCACTTCCTTGGCAACCGCTGCCACATAGAAGGCCGGGGCGAGTGCTTTGCGAATCGTCCTCTCATCTAGCAGTGGTTCCGCTGTGGCCGTCAACTTGATCTGCAGCCGCACTACGGCATCGGCGATGTCGTGCTCCTCGATGGCTGCCAGCACCTGGGCCGTAGGATCGGGGAGCATAGCCTCAACGCGGATGGTGACGAAAGGCCGGGCTGGCAGCGACACGAAGTGCCAGACGGCCCGCCCCCGTTCCAGTTCCACGACGACGAACCCCTTGGCTTCCTTCTCCTCGCCAAAATCAATGCGCTCCAAGCTGCCCGCGTAGACCGCTGGCGGCTGTTCGCCGACGGACTGATGCTTATGGATGTGTCCCAGCGCGACGTAGTCGAAGGCGGTGTGCCGCACCAGGCTCGGCGGCAGGATGAGGTCACTGCCCAGCATCACGCTGCGCTCAGAGCCGTAGATGGCGCCCTGCACCGTCCCGTGCGCGGCGAGGATGGTCGGCAGGTCCGGGTCAAGCTGGCTGAGCAGGCTCTCCTCTCCGGTCAGCAGCAGTTCCTCCAGCCGTCTCAGCATCAGCTCGTGGATCTCTTCCAGGTTGCAGCCCTTGTACGCTTCCTTGGCCAGAATGGCGCTGCGCACGATCCAGGGCAAGGCGACGATCTGCAGTGGCCCGTGGCGGGTCTCAATGCGCATGACCGCCGGCTTGCGGGCCACGTGGACGTTCTCCACCTCCAGCGTCTGGAATATCTCGATGCTATGGGCGCGGCCGGCAGCGTGCGGCTGGTCGTGATTGCCCACCAGCAAGAAAGTGGGGATGCCGGCCTCCACTGCCAGGCGGTGGATGCGGGCGGCGAACTCCCGCTGATAGGTGGGTGACGGCGTGCGAGTCCTGAAAGCATCGCCGGCGAAGAGGACCAAGTCAACATCCTCGGTCAGCGCATAGTTCACCAGGGCATCGAAGGCGCGGAGGAAGTCCGTCACGCGGCTGGACAGTCCTGTGGCCGGCTCTAACCGCCCATAGTTC
>Ga0075114_10000788_pt1 | contig 18454 bp, 18 predicted proteins | sample AntAceMetag02UKM_FD_69784 | JGI IMG/M metagenome (GOLD analysis project Ga0075114, IMG submission 69784) | Saline lake microbial communities from Ace Lake, Antarctica - Antarctic Ace Lake Metagenome 02UKM | ecosystem: Environmental > Aquatic > Non-marine Saline and Alkaline > Saline | place... | reverse complement strand
AAATTCCATACGCTTATTTTGCCATTAATGGCAAAATAATGCAATGGTTTCGCCTAACGATCAGTCAGCCGCCAACCTTTTTTATCTCTCTCATCCCCTGTTTTAGAGGATAAATCTAAGCTGCAGATCCCTGTTTTAGCATCAAAACAAGGAAATTTCGCTTTTATTGCACCAGGATTGCACCGAGATGAGCTTTTTAGCCAAAATTTACCTACACTCTCTTATAATTGATATATGTAGAAATCAGGAATTTATGACTGAATATAAAAAGCCAGTTAGGATATAACGGGGTATTCAGTATGACTGAAAGTGATGTAACTCATTCTGCTTTTTCAGATGAAGCTTATTATGTGAGTTCTAGATATCGGTCCATAGCATTAGTTAGTCTCGAGAAATCTCATATCGATTCTATTTCTTCGGAGTTAGACACAATATTATCCGAATCAGGCATGACCGAGTTTAAGTGGTTAGATCTTGGTGGAGCTAGGGAAAGATTTACAGCTATCAAACTTATAGACAGGGCAATAGAACTAACTCTTGCTGGAATTATGAGGATTGACGTGCTAATTTGGGATATTGAAGATAGCAGACACAGCATTCGTCAACGAGATGATCAAACCAATCTGCAAAGGATGTACTTTCATCTCTTTGATAGCACAATACGAATACGTTGGCCTTCCAACAGCATCTGGGAATTGTTCCCTGATGAACAATCTGCTATAGATTGGCCAAAAATGATCGATGTGTTAATACATTCTGGGAGTGATTTCCGTATACAAAGGGATCTTTTCTCTCCCGACCAATTCCGCTATGGTCTATTTCATAATTATAAGATTCGCAGTATTCAAGAACTAGATTCCCATGACAACCCTCTTATTCAAGTAGCTGACCTTTTTGCAGGTATTGGAGCATATTCTTATTCTTGCCACGATAAATATGTCCATTGGGAAAGAGATTCAACCGGGCAAATAGCTTTTGGATTATTTGAAAATGAAGAAATCCAGGTAGAAATTAGCAATAGAGATTCTGAACGCTGTAGAGTTATTAGTCATCTAAATAGCATCTGTAAGAAACATAAGCTATCTGTATCATTAAAATCAAAGAGTGGTTTCTTTACATTTACGCCGGATAATCCAATAAATTTTTGGATGTATGAACCTCAACATCCAGATGACCAGGCACCGACATTACAATGAATCCTTTAGTACTTCCTAACCCCCGCTTGAATAGACGCTTTGAATAGTTCAGCTGAGCTCATACGTTATGAAAAAAAATATAAGCTCCTTAGAAATTAACTGGGAAGGCCCATTCAGATGGGCAAGAAATAATATAGGAAAATCCGACCTTCCTGACTATCCAGGAATTTATTTATGGACAATAGAATACTCACTTGGCGGTTATATTGTCTATGCTGCAGGAATTACACGACGGACAATCAAAAAAAGATTTCATGAGCACACTCTTAACATACTTAATGGCATCTACACTCTTTTTGACCTGGAGAAAATGAAACAAGGACAAAGAAAAGAAATCTGGCATGGGTTTTGGATGGGAAAAAGATCTCCAGATAAAGAAAAAGAGTTTGAGCGAAGAAGATTGGAACTAGAGGAGCTTGCACATCAACACTTAGATACATTTAGAGTATTTACTGCAGAAGTCCCCACTGAGGGAAGAATTCTTGAACGACTAGAAGCCGCAGTGATGGAGAACACTTATAATCTACCAAAACCTCTATCCGAGATACCTGATCGCGGAATGCAGTTATCACCTCGTCGGGAAACCGAATCGCCAATAATAATAAATTATACTTATAAAGAGAAACTCCACGGAATGCCTGACCGAATGATTATATAGTAAAGCCAATAAAACACCATATGAAATATAAAATATCTGACGTCAAAGAAAAAGAAATAGATTTTATTGTGGCTGAAGAATTCGCCTCTTCACCTTCATTCCTATCATTATTTATAGATAACTTTGAAGAATATCATGGAGACCTATTTAAGATTTCCCAGATCATCCGATCACATACTGACAGCTACGGTGAATCAGATCTAGAAATATCCCTCAATAATAAAGATGGTTTCTGTTTAGCTCTCCTAATCGAGAACAAGATATCGGCACAATTTCAAGATGATCAATTATTTCGCTATCAATTGAGGGGAGAATCCTACCTTAAACAAAAAAAGTGTAATGATTTTAAAATTATCCTAATAGCCCCAAAAGCTTATGGCTATGGTGATGAAAACGATGAAATCGATGCGCGAATTGATTACGAAGATCTAATTGAATGGTTCAAAAATGAAACTTCTAAGAATTCAAGATACCATTTTAAGAAGTATCTTTTAGAAAAAGCCCTTGAAAAAGCGACCTTAGGCTATCAACCAATCGAAGATGATAAGGTAACACAATTTTGGGAAGACTATTGGAAGTTGGTAAACAAGGTTGCCCCAATCCTAAACATGCCAAAACCTAGGAAAAAACCATCTGGGTCAACCTTCATTAATTTCAATCCATCAGACCTGTTAAGCGGATATAGACTCGTAAACAAAGTAACATTTGGAGTTATTGATCTTCAAATTGCTGGACTGGCTAAAAATATTGGTGATTTTCGAGCAGAATTTAACGAGGTTTTTGATCATCCATATGAAATTGCTAAAGCTGGAAAATCAGTTAGTATCCGAATTCAAGTACCCGAATTGGATCTTCAAGTTTCAGTTTCAAAACAAGAGGACAAGATTCGACATATCCTAGAGGAAGTTCTTAACCTATATCAGTGGTATCAATCAAATAACGACCCGCTTCATAGGATTGTAGATAAGTGGACATAAATATAAGATTGTAGCCCGAGATGACCGAGTTCGTTAATAACATAATCTAGATTAATATTAGAACAGAGCTAGTTATTTAGGAAGATAATATAAGGAGTCCTTATGCAAACTTGTATAATCCCTGGTTGTGAAAACGAAGCAAAGAATAGTTTTGGTGTCCGTTTAAGAAGACCAGATACTACTGCAATTTGGGCGCCGGTCACACAAGCATACTTGTGTAGTGATCATTCAACTATTGGCATGCGCATTACTATCTATTTAGAACCTAATTATTCTCAAGAAATCGAAACTATCGTGATCGGGATTTCTCAACCCCCTGTCAAACGAGTTACACCAATAACAAAAAAAACTCTGCCTTCGGATTGATCCTCACTGAGATATGATTTTGATCCTTAAAGATCTAATGTCATATATAAATATAATGTCTTTTATTGGCATATCAATTAACCTTCCATACGCTGGATATATCAATCACAAAAATGAATATTGGATATTTAAATTCAAGTTACCCTTTTATAAGAAATATTAGTACTATATAATAGAATAAACGTTCGCATGTATGGGAAAAACATGAATTTTGAAAATCAGATAATACTTGGTGACTGTTTAACAGTACTTGAAGAGATGCCTAATGATTCGGTAGATCTTATTTTCACTTCACCACCGTATGCAGATCAAAGGGCAAAAACATACGGTGGGATCAAACCTGACGATTATGTCGATTGGTTTCTACCAAAAACAGACCAGTTCCTTCGAGTACTTAAACCTACTGGAACCTTCATTTTGAATATCAAGGAACGGGTAGTGAAAGGGGAACGCCATACATATGTGATTGAACTGATCCTAAGAATGAAAGAAAGAGGATGGTTTTGGACTGAGGAATTCATTTGGCATAAAAAGAATTCGTACCCAGGAAAATGGCCCAATCGATTTCGTGATTCCTGGGAGAGACTATTACAGTTCAATAAGCAACCGAAATTCCATATGTATCAAGATGAGGTCATGGTACCGATTGGAGATTGGGCAAAAACAAGATTAAAAAAGTTAAGCGAAACTGATAAAGTTAGAGATGAATCTAGAGTGAATAGTGGATTCGGAAAGAATGTGTCGAATTGGATCGGTAGAGACAAAGTATATCCAACAAATGTAGTTCATCTAGCCACAGAAACATCAAACAAAAACCACAGCGCTGCATTTCCAGAAGATTTACCAGCGTGGTTTATAAAGCTATTTACCAATCAAAATGACGTTGTTCTGGACCCATTTATTGGATCAGGGACAACTGCTGTAGCGGCAAAGAGACTTGGGCGAAGATATGTTGGCATTGATATTAATCAAAAATTCTATACTCATTCAAAGGAACGATTACAACAAGTTCAACCAATCTTGATTGATGAGCAATCAGTACAAGAAAATTAAACAAGATATGTTTCAATTTCCCCTGGTGACCTGGTTGAAATAATGGAAACTATTGGAAATCTCTTTTAAAAAGAAAAATGGTTTTTAAAGGGACAAATTCAGAAATTCTGGGAAAAAACGATTTAGAACACTCAAATTATTCGTTTTTCAAGGCAAAAATTCGTTTCAGTAATATCCCAATCGTTCCGATTGATAAAGACACTAGAGTAAGGATCAGCAATCACTATTAGGTTGTTTAGGTCAAATGTATTTTTCCTCAACACCGGTAAAAGATAAAGGTAGTATTGCCCCTTACATTCTTTTGCTTGATTTACTTCGTTCAATGTCCAGTAGAATCTTATCGAATCCCTTGGGATAGCCTTTACTTCAATATACCTTTCTACAGGATTGTCTATTGGGCTATCAAGTTCATGGCTCTTGATGTCATACCCAGCGTTTACAATCTTCTGACCTACATGGTCTATCATATGGGCAAGGTCAGCCCTTGAAGATAACCTAACTTCTTCGTATAAGACTATCTGTAATTCTGCAAGGAGGCCAATTTCCCGTTGATCTCGCAATCTTCTCTCTAAGTCTTCTTGGTGGATCTCGTATTCCCTAGATCTTGAGAAAATAATTTGGGCATAATCATCATTTATATAATAGAATCCGTCATCCTGGCTGTACTGAACAATACCAAGTTCGATTAAAAAATTCCTGATACCGCTATATTTAATATTGGTCCTTTTAAGTGGCAAGTATCCAAGCCTACCATTAACAACATGAAATTCTTCTAAGTACTTATGAAACTGATAGAATGATTTATTCGTATCACTCTTAATATAATCAAGAAAGTAGACAGCTCGATATCCACTGGAATTCAATAGTACTGCTGATATCACATGAAAATTTTCAGATCGTATTATGTGTGTTCCATCAATAATTTGCACCAACTCAATTTCCTCAAGAAATTTAATAACTCCAGAGAAATTCTCACCTACATCAATATAACGATTATTGATATAGGTGACAGATTCCGATTCTGTTGCTCCTAAGAGCTTTAAACAGGCAAGAATATCCTTCAATTTGAGATCTTGAAATAAATCCTTCATCAATTACCCGAAGAGAGTATTATAGGCATCAATATCGCTTTCCACATCAGAATCAAACATGTCAGAAGTGTAAATATTGTAATCAGTCTCAACAATATCGTACATTTTTTGAGCCTTATCATTAAGGTTATTCAGAATACCGGAATCAATGGAATCGTTGTATAGCAGGAAATAGTAATGGGATTCTTTGTCTTCAGATCCACCAACCCGGTGAATACGATCAAGAGATTGTAAATACTGCGCACCATTGTAAGACAAGTCGTAATAGATTGCAGATTGGCATGATTTATGAAGGGATATAGATTCAGCACACGCTGCTGGATTAGCTATTAGGACTTCCAAACTACTCTCGGGATCAACAAATTCTCGGATAATCTTTTCTCTTGTTATTTCATTCTTATGACTTTCTCTTTCTGTGGGGACTTCCCCAATTATTTTTTTGCAGTTAATTCCTATTTCAAGTAGTTTTCTTTCAATAAATTTAACTGAGTTGACGAAATTCGACCAAATTACTACCTTCTCACTTTTCCTAGAAAAATCCTCAATTAGAGATAATAAATGCTCAACTTTTGCAGGAGTTTCCAACTGCTCATACTTGAGAATAATTCTTTCCAGCTCATTGTTACCCAAGAAAAGGTTTTCTACATCATCATACTCAGGCAAAGCTGAACGCAATAATCCAACATTCGACACACATTGGCGAAGTCGGATCATACGTCCCCTCCGGAGCCTGTTCACAATATCAATATTATCTAGGTAATCTTTCTTAGAATATTCCCTGATCCTTGTTATGATCGCGGAATAGACCTTTCTCTCCAGTTCATTCATATCAACCATATAAGGATCGTGGAAACGCTGAGGCTTTAAATTAAGATCAGATTTTCTAACGCGATAAAATAGAGGGCTAATCTGATTGTGGATAAGCTCCTTAGCATTGTCAAATTGACCTTGTTCTTCAAAATCTGAAATTGCCAATCTATCGTTCGGTGAAATAGGCTTAATGTTCGGCCATAAGAAATCGAATGTATTATACAGATCACTATAACTTCTTGGAATTGGGGTACCAGTCAGTGCACAACGATAAACTGAGTGATTCGCTAAATCCAGCACAGCATTCGCCCATTGCCCATCAATCTTTTTTAAGTAGTGCGCTTCATCAACTACAAAATATGCATTTACTTTTTTATTCTTAAACATAAATTTAATTTCGTTTCTATCAATAAGCAGGGTCTGAAAACTTGCTAGATAGATTTCATGAAAATCACTTGTTCTGTAGTATTCTTCTTTTCTTGCCTGTGCATCTCCCCCTGCTAAGATTATTGATCGAGGTTTCTTTTTAAAAACTTCCTCAAACTCATATTGCCATGGAGCAAAACACGCTGTTGGGCCAACGACAAATAAAATATCCACTTCTCCGGCTAACCGCAACTTTTCGTAATGTGCCAAGACCACTGTAGTTTTTCCACTTCCTGGAACAGAAAAATTGGCTCCATTCCCTAAAATGGACATGTGAATAAATGATTTGATTTGATGGTTCTTTAATTTTCTGGGTATATGGTTTACTAGAAATTCTTGATATTCTTTTATGGATTTCTTACCAAGGTTACCATCTTTATATTCTTTTGCTACTTGTTTAATCGAGTTAAAATATTCTCTTCTCTTAAGATTTGAATTCAATATAAATCTAGCTTGATCACCAATAGCTAAGTCAATTCCCTCGATTTTATTTAAGAACTCAAGGATTTGAGTTAATTGATCTATTTGATTAAATGGTGTTGTGTAACATGTATCACTTTGCTTCTCAAAATTCCAAACAATCAGTTGACTTCTGTGCCGAGGTTGAAGCTCATCTGATTGAAATGATAATTCTAACTGATCACCCACAATATCCAAGATCATAATAAATCAAATTTTATTTCTTTGACAAGTCAAAGAAATCCTTTTTCAGCTCATCAGATCTAGTTTCAATTTTAGTAATTAGCTTAACTGCTGCTTGGATTTCATCTTTCTTAACAAATTCAGGGATCATATCTGTATGATTCAATTTCTTTAAAGCTTCCTCTAATAATTTAATTGGCGTTTCTTTTTCATTGCTAATTTCGCTTAATTGTTTAGCCTTCTTTACATATTTAATTATTTCACTTCCATATTTTTTTCCCCACAGTAGATCTTTGTCGCGTTCACTGTATTCTATCCCATCATCATTAAAAATTTCGTCGTCAGATAATTTGTATGGAATGTCCAGGATCTTCTGCATCTCGTCCTTCGAGTCTTGATATTTAAAGTACTTACCGAGATTCCTCATAACACTATGAACTTTGCCAATCTCTGATGGAAATGCACGCTTCCTAATAATTTTGAACGCAATTTCCTCAACATCACCAAGTTCAGATTCAGTAAGCAACAAATCCTTTCTATTCCTAGGTTTTTCTATTTTTCTTCGGGTATCAGCATAATCAAGAAATGCTTGCCATCTACCTTCTTTATCACCAGGTCCAGTTGTAATAGTTGAATACATATTCTCACGGTCGAGATAATCAAGGTAGCGGTCAATTACTACAACGGGGTCTAGATACAATTCTTGAAACTTTTTAACTTCTTTCTTAAATGTTGCCTGAGGTAAATTTGCATATTTTGGATCATCTCTAAGTTGTTCTTCCAAATTGATTCCTACTTCTATCTTTCTTCGAATTGATAAGGCTCTATCGAATAGTGAATACTCTGACTTTCCTTCACTTTGCAACTGATAACGATTTTCGATTTGCTCTATCTCCTTCAGTGAAGGAGGACCTCCCTCATCATCCTCACCTGGCAGAATGACGACTTTCATCCAACGCCACTTATCATCATTGGTTTCCTGCAGCAATCTTTCGAGTGCAACTTTTCGCCGATTTCCATTTATAAGAAATCCATCCGAGGTAATAATTGCAGGGTCTCTTTGACTTTTATGGCGAATTGATTGAATTAATTCCTCAGTGGTTTCGGGGTCTTTTTTATAAAGGAAATCACGGAGGATTTCTTGGGTGTCGTTTTCCGTCTCATCTAAAGGTCCGATTTCCTTCTCATAACTAATAACATCCGACGCAATTCTTCCATTATCTTTTCTAAATCTTAAGAATTCCAATGGAATTTCTACAACTGGTCGTGTTTGATTATTTTGCATTTCTTTTCTGAAATCAATCACAGTCTTATCAGGTTGTTTTCCTGAAGTCAGATTTGATTGAATATCAGTAGCATAATCTAATATTATTTCTCGCTTTTTATCTTTCGTTATCTTAGGCATGTTTCCTCACATTTCATGCGATCAAAAATAAGGTGCTCGGATAATTTATTATTCTAAATACTTATAATAGCATAATATTGATTATGAAATTCCTGAAACTATGGTCCTTTTATAAGTGTAAGGTAATTGAGAAATAATTTGATGAAGATTGTACTCACTTTGATATTCTTTGCGTGGATTTCTCGCTGATACTCAAGATTAATAAGAAGAATATATCTTATCGTTATTATCTTTACACTCCCTTATGCAAAACATCAATATTTGGCATAGGTTTCCAGTATAGAAGATTTTTGCTTGATTGACTCTGTTCAGATCATATTCTGTGTTTGTTGTAGACCATACGTTTTAGTTCTGATCGTAGCAACTTGCCTGATAACTATTAATCAATGATGCCTATACGCAACTAAGCAAAAACTGAGTAAAGAGGTGCGCCCTTCTGGACGCACCTCTTTCTATTTACCAAACCGGCCATATCTTAAGACTGGCCAAGAACAGCAGGTACAGGATAGCGATGATTATCAGTATGTCAATTTTTACCTCCCTGATGATCAAAGGCAATATGTATTTATACAAAACATAAAACACGAAGAAGGCGATCAAAGCACGACCAATTTGCGCTCTCAAATGACTCAACATCAGCAGCAGATCCATAGCAACTCCCTAAAGTGAATTGGCTTGATTTCCATGTCGGCCGGCGCATTTCTACCCCGGCCCGGGGATACACCGCATGGGTCTACCAATTCACGCATAGGAGCTTATAGATTCACAAGAGGTCTAGGATATTTATAGGGAAAGGATAATAACTATGACACCAGCAAATAAACGCTCTCCGGCTCTCTCTGCTGCTCTAAATAATTCTTCCTGCAGCTGATCACTGTCCCGTAACGGGACACTATGTTGGTGATGATCTGCTTAAGAAATTTTTCTGGTTTTTCATAAATATGTACGTACATGTTTAGGGCTCCTTCCGGTTCAAGCCTTTTGCTTGACCGGCTAACAGCCCTGACGTATAATTACATCAGAGCTCCCACCCTATATCCGTTGCTGCGGATGGGTGGTCAAATTCTAAATTGCCGCTGGCACAATTTGCCGGCGGCAGTGCTTTTAATTGGGGATTATTTCAGATTTTCTTTCTAAATTTTGCCAGCTCTTCAAAGGCGGGTTTATAGTTTCTGATGAATTCAGACACTTGAGCAGCAAACTCCTGGTTAACTTCCTCAAGTTCTTGAGAATGGCCAACAGGTTGGATCAAGATCCGGTTTTGCCCGGGATCCACGGTGAGACAAACCTCGTCTCCTTCATTCAGCTGGAGGCTGTTTATAAACATATCTGGCAAAGCTACAACCAGGTCCTTGCCTACTTTGATTATTCTTTGGATCATCGATTTACCTCCTTATCTAATAATATTGTGTCGTGTTCTTAATTAACCAAACAACCGCAGGAGATTTGTTGATCTCTTGCGGCTTTAACAACTTACAAAACCCACGGAGTCCGAGGGGTTTGAAAGGTGGTGTATTCACTTTCCTATCATCGTACTATATATATATTTATATGATAAACGATTTGATTCTGCGAGTCAAGTTTTTGCTTAAACCCTCTGTAGAAACTCAGTCCCACCTACCCATTTTGATCAATTTGCACTAACATAGAGGTTAGTATAAATAATGTTGGCATGTCAATGCCACTACCATCGCCGGTGCTCGGAAGATACTTGGCAAAATTATCTAAGAAGATCCCGAACTGCTTTGGTGGTACGGCTAAGAAGTGACAAGAGCGGGAGTGAAATTAGATGTTAAAACTATTGCGCATTCAAAATTTTAAAGGATGGAAAGATACCGGAACCATCAAAATGGCTCCCATTACTTTGTTCTTTGGAGCAAACAGTTCTGGCAAGTCCAGCATTGGTCAGTTCCTGATGATGTTGAAACAGACTATGGAATCTTCTGACCGGAAAGCCGTTTTCTTTCCTGGCAGTATTAATTCTTCTGTTCAACTTGGATCCTACAACGAGATGGTGTACCAACGAAATATCGAGAATCACATTATATTTAAATATATGTGGGATCTCTCAACTCAATTAAAATTCAAGGATGCATTGTCAGAAACAAATTATTCGACAGAACAAATGGAATTCAGTGCAACCGTTGGAGTAGAAGAAGATAACACACGGAAAGTTTATGTTGATCAATTTGAATACATCCTTTCACCAATGAGTGATATTCCTCTCTCAATTAGAATGGAACGAGTTGAGGGAAAAAACCATAAGTATAATGTCATTGCGAAGGGATATCCATTGATTCGCAACCCTGGACGTGTTTGGCCTCCAGGGGCGCCAGTCCGTTTTTATGGATTCCCTGACGAAGTGGTTGCGTATCACCAGAATGCTGAATTTGTACAAAACTTGAATTTCCAACATGAAACACTTTTTCAATCGTTGTTTTACCTTGGTCCATTACGATCAAAAACTATTCGGCTCTATTCATGGTCCGGTATATCGCCGTCAGACGTAGGTTTCTCTGGCGAGAATACAGTATCTGCAATATTAGCATCGCGCGGAAGGAAAATTAGCTTAGGCAATAGAAAAAGGACAAAGCCCTTGGAACAGCTTGTAGCAGAAAGCCTCAAACGATTGGGCCTGATCGAAGAATTTATTGTTAATCCCATCTCTAAAGAACGACAGGATTATGAAGTCAAGTTGCGGTCTAAAGGTTCAAAAGATTGGGTAGATCTTCCAGATGTCGGTTTTGGTATCTCCCAAGTGCTACCTGTTTTAGTTCAGTGTTTTTATGCCCCGCCAGGATCAATCATCCTTATGGAACAACCTGAAATTCATCTGCATCCAAGTGCGCAATCAGCCCTTGCCGATGTGTTTATTGATGTTATCAATTCGAAAGAGAATGGCGAAGATCGGAATATTCAACTAATAATTGAGACTCACTCAGAACACTTTTTGCGGCGATTACAGAGAAGAATTGCTGAAAATATTGTTGAAAAAGACAGGGTATCTGCATATTTTGCAAACATCACGAAAATGCCTGCCACTTTAGAACCCCTCCAAATTGACATTTTTGGTAACATCCAAAACTGGCCCAAAATGTTCTTTGGTGACGAAATGGGAGACATTGCAGCTCATGCAAAAGCCGCGATGAATAAACAAATCAACGAATCTGCTAGCAGGGAGGAAACTGTAAGTGAGTGAACTCCCAGAAAAATGTGTGGTTGACACTAATGTTCCCAAAACCGCAAACTTAGCTATTTCACCAGCAACTATTCCGGACGAGCTAAGGACTTGCGTTCTTGCTTGTGTTAAATCCATTGAACATGTTGTCAATAAGGGTGGATTGATTCTCGATTCGGGTAATGAGATATTTACTGAATATAGAAACAATCTATCTTTGAAGGGACAGCCGGGCGTAGGGGACAGCTTCATGAAATGGGTTCATGATAATTGTTGGAATTTTCCAGAAGGTGACCGCGTTACTATTACAAAGAATGGCCACACATATGATCAATTTCCCGATCATGATGACTTGGCCGACTTTGATAATTCTGATCGAAAATTCGTCTCCATCGCAAATGCTCATCCGGAAAAACCGCCAATCTTACAGGCGACTGATTGCAAGTGGTGGGGCTGGAAGGACACTCTCGAAGAAGTTGGAATAACGGTTCAATTCCTATGCCCTGAATATATCAAATTAAAGTATCAGGAAAAAGTCAGCAAATGACACACGAAATCTACAAATTCCCTCGAACGCATCATTTGTCAATTCTCAGCGACAGTACTAATAGTATTGTTAGGGACGATAAAGTAATGTCAGAAACCGAGTGTTATTCATTTCTGAGCCATGAAATTGTGATAGAAGAAAAGGTTGATGGCGCAAATTTAGGAATCTCATTTGATTGGGATGCTAATACCTTATGTCAGAACAGAGGGGAATATCTTAGGTATCCATATTCAGGACAATGGAAGAATCTATCCAATTGGTTAACTCGCAAGAACGACACCCTATTTGAAATATTGACTAATCGGTACATTATGTTTGGAGAATGGTGTTACGCGCAGCATTCAATTTTCTATAATAAGCTTCCAGACTGGTTTTTAGGGTTTGATATCTTTGATAAAGAGGAGTTAAAGTTTTTATCTTTCCAAAGGCGAGATAAAATCTTTAACGACATTAGTATTTGTAAAATACCTCTGATCAATAGGGGGCGCTTTACCTTATCAGAACTAGAGAGGATGCTTCCAACCTCCCAGTTCAATAATAAACCAGCAGAAGGTATTTACTTACGTTTCGACCAAGGGGATTGGTTAATACAGCGCGCTAAATTGGTTCGTTCCGAGTTTTTACAGTCAATAGGTGAACATTGGTCAAAGAAGAAATTTGCAACCAATCAGATAATGAATGAAATTCAGGCCTAAAACAGCTCGAGTTCAAATTTGCTCATTTAGCAGATATACCCTCACGGACGGTGACTTTCTTGATTCTTCTAAAGCAATAGCATCAGATTTAATGGTCCATCAGAAGTTTTTGAAGTTCGATCAAAGTAGATTGTCGTTGTTAGGGTTTTGTAACACAATGCAATACTTGGGCTAAATTAATTGCACTGCCGTCTACGTTGATCAAAGGTACATTTTCGACTTTAAATTCTCTCTATAGATATTGTTACCAGTATAAAGTTAAGTTTGTCACATATGCAAGTATTATTAATTAGAAATTCTCACTTAGCATTTTGATTCCGACATTTAGTTCACCCGTCACGCATAACTCCATAATTTAATCACTAATATTTATTGCGGAACCTTTAAATCACCAATGCAAAACGCTCGGAAAATAATATTCGAAATTGGTCAAGTGTTTTTATTTTATTTCCTCTCGGCCCACCCCCTAGTAATTTGTGAACCAAAAATAGGGCGTATCATATATATATTTTCTATTTAATAATTGTCGATTCTACAACAAATTATTTCACAGATCGGGTCTAGATCTTGAATATTCCAAACCTATTCAATATCCAATACTATTTCATCTGAAATTCATCCGATTACTCTCAGCTCCTGTTCTTTTTTATCTAATCTTTATACTAATCCTCCAGATATAAATGTTAACCACATCGGTTAACATAACTAAATACTCCTAAAGCAATAAGAAATCTGAATATCCCCCTCACCCAGATTTCCATCTCATTTAGGGTTAACCGTAGCGGTTAACCCTGAATGTTTAATATTGTTTTTCCTCAAACCCTTTCGAAAATTCAAAAAATCCGAAACAGATATGATCGCAACTACCAGAAAGTTTTGTATCAATTTATATGTGATTTTGTATCATCTTGTAACTGATCAAACATTATTTAATATAGTATGCAATTATGGATCCCAAAGATTTTTTAAAGTCAATATGACAAATATGAACGAAAACTATGCAAAAACAAGAAAATTAATTCAAGTCATTTTATAACTGTTTTCAGTTCATTTTATAACTAATTATTAGGATTTTCATTGTAATATGAATTTAGATAATAAAAAAAAGGATCAAACCATGAATACAAATCGAGCGAAAATTGTCACCATATTATCCAGGAAAGGTGGAGCCGGCAAAACCGCAATTACCTCGATCCTAGCTCGTTACTTCGCAGAAATCGAACGCAAGGATGTCTTAATTATTGATTTTGATGGCCGCGGTGGATTAACTTCATTATTTCATCATGAGCCAGTAACCAATACTTCATCAAGCATTGTTGAACTAATCTTACAAGCAAATCAACGGCTAAATATTTACGATTTGTTCTTCCAATCAGTATTACAAATAGAAAACAGTATCACTTCGAAATGGAAGAAAAATAGGGGCAGGTTATTTCTATTACCTTCCAAACCTCTCCTTGACGACGCCTTGATTGGAATAAATCCAAGATTACTCAAAACCGTTCTTCGCCATCTCAGATTAACTAACGAGTGCATTATATTAATCGATTCCGGTCCAGATAGTAAAAATATCGAAATGGGTATCATCGCTGCGGATGTAGTTTTTGTGCCAATGATTATTGGCAAACAAGATGTCCATCCAACAGTCGAAACTATTCGTTCAATAATCAATGAGCAAGAAATAAATCACACACCAATCTTTGGTGGATTAATAATCAACCGGGCCAACCAAACCCAATGGGAAGACTCATACGTATCTTCCTATCAAGATCTGTTTACCATGTTGAAAAAGGATTCAGGTTTGTTAACCACAAATCAGGATATCTTTTTTGAACTTAAGACATCCAGAATCATACAACGAGGAAAACATTTAAGCTGGGCCTGGCGAAATGACTATCTAAAAACTGCCAAGGAAATAGCAACAGTAATTCACAACTTAGTAGTTTGAAACACAGGAGAATGAACATGGAAAGCGAACAATTTGCCAGCTTAGGCGATCGGATAGGATTCGAGTTTGATGAACGGGAAAAATTTACGGCATCGAAAGTGAAACGACCTTCACTGAACCTTGCACGTCGGCTTACTTTTGTGCTATTTGAAGAGATTATCGAAGATAGTCCCTCCCAAACCCGAACTGTGATATTTGATCCAAAAGGAAACAAGGAAGATGAGGAGTTGCTGGAATCAATCAAGCAGCATGGCATCATCACACCGATCATTGTTAGAGGACTTGGGAAACAAACAGATCTCAATTCTCTCAATCAAAAGAAATCAAAGGAAAGGAATTTCGCCATTATTGCCGGCCATCGTCGGGTAGCAGCTGGCCAGGCAGCCGGGCTGGCCGGCACAGAAGCGGTGATAGCTAAATCTAGTGAAGACTATCAACTGCTTACCCTTGTCGAAAATATGGGCCGAAGGGAGCTCACGTCATACGAAAAAGCCCTTGCGCTGCAAAACCTGAAACTGAGATTAAAACTTTCGGTTCGCAAAGTTGCTGAAGCAACAGGATATTCACGGACCCATGTTAGTCGTCTACTTTCCGCATTGGCAGCGCCGGAAATGCTGCAGCAATTATGGCAACAGGGTAGTATATCCGCAACTGTTATTGTTATCCTCAAAGATCACTGGCAGATGTTTTCAGAATGTAAAGCTGATCATCTTAGAAAGAGCATTAAGAATCTCACCCAGAGCGAATCCTCCATTTTAAGTGATCACCTAGATGCCGGATTGGATCTTGAAAACGCAATCCAGGCAGCAAAAGCCAGGAAAAGACCAAAGTCAAATTCAACAGGTCAGAAAGAATCTACAGAGATTAACCTCGGGAATATCTCCTTTGATAACATAGATCCCGCTAAAGATAACTTAAAGGATATTGTTAAAAACATGCACATAGTCTTCCCTGGAATTACTGAACACAAAACAAATGCCCTGTTTCTTACTGCAGTTGCTTCCAATGTCCTGGACACAGATGTGATCTGGGCTGCTGCTCTCTATGTTGCCAGAGGAGGACCAACGGAATCTGCTATAGAAATCTGTTCCAAGGTGATGTCCAATCAAGAATATAGAAATCTACTGAACAGTGAAGTGAAGTCAATGCAACAAATCTCACAGATCTTAAAAACCAGGCCATTAAACACAAATCTCAAGAATTTTTTCAAAACATTTTTTGTCAGGACTTAATATTCATTACAGGAGCATCGTATGTACGAGACCACCTACCCACCCCCCACTAAATTGCTTAAGGCACCCGAAGTCGCAGTGATCCTGAACTGCAGCAAAGCTTTTGTCTACAAACTCATCAAGCAGAGAAAGCTTCCTTCCGTTCAAATTGGTTATTCCATCCGGGTCAAACCAGAAGACCTAAATCAGTTCATTCGGGAAAATACCAGTGATTACCAGGTCTAAATCCAGGCCGGCTCTGGGATTTCCCCTGAGGTATAATAAGGTCAGTACCTTAACAACTTCAGAGTATGAAATCGAGTCGCCTTTCCAGACTAGAAAAGGAGTCTAGAAATGGCGAATAAACGAGGAAATAACGAAGGCACAATTTACAAGAGGTCCAACGGCACCTACCGGGCTCAAATCAGTCTGGACGGAGAACGACTGAGTTTTCCTGGGCAAACGTACAAAGCCTGCCAGGATTGGATCCGAAATATGCGCGATCAAGTTGATGACGGCATGACCTACAAGGGAGCAAAGACTACCCTAGAGGAGCATTTAGGGGAGTGGCTGACAATGAAATCCACCACGGCCAGATCAAAGACAGACAGGCAGTACAGGCAAATAGCGAGGGATTATATCCTTCCCCAATTGGGTTCCAAGCAGCTTCAGAACCTTAGGCCAGATCGCATTCAAAGAATGTACAACCAGCACATTGAGTCCGGGGCCAGCCCCCGCACAGTCCAACTGGTTCACTCCGTGCTTCGGGGATGCCTCTATCATGCAGTCAAACAGGGCTTGATCGGACAAAGTCCCACCAAGGCCGTCATTCCACCCAAACCCCGACTCACAGAAAAACAGGTTCTTGATGAAAATCAGCTTCAAGTTATGCTGATCGCTGCCCAGGAAAACCAGCCAGCCTATCTCCCGCTTTATCAGCTGGCCATCACCACCGGCATGCGCCAAGGTGAACTACTGGGATTGACCTGGGATGATCTGGATTGGAACAAAGGCAGCCTCAAAATCAACCGGCAGCTGCAAAGAATTACTGGAGAAGGGTTATGTCTTACACCGCCCAAAACCAATGCAGGCCGCCGTACTATCAAGATAGGGATAGCCACCCTATCCATGCTCAAGGAGCACCAAAAATCTCAGTTCAAAAATATGGCCTGCCGTGATCCAGTTTGGCAGGACAAGAATTTTATTTTTGCTGAAGCCAACGGCGCACCCATCGCTCCCAGAAAGATCTTGAAGGCATTTAAACGAATTCTTGCCGCAGCCGGTTTGCCCGATATCCGCTTTCATGACTTGCGCCACACAGCGGCCACCCACATGTTGGCCAACGGAATTGATCTGGTAACTGTTTCAAGGCGGTTAGGACACACTCAGGCCAGTACAACTCTCAATACCTACGCTCATGCTGTACCAGGAACGCAGGAAAAAGCAGCCGCTATCATGGACGAAATTACCTCTCTTATCTCCCTACCGGCCAATTTAACTGCACCTCAGTTCCAGCTGGTTGCACCAGGGTTGCACCAAGAACGAAAAAGCGAAAATTCCTCACCTTAAGAAAACAATCCAAATATTAAGAAAATGAATATTTTGTGCCTGAAATTGACTAAAAATACCTCTGCGGTATAATATTATTATTCCGCACCCGTAGCTCAATGGATAGAGCGACTGACTTCGAATCAGCAGGTTGGGGGTTCGAGTCCCTCCGGGTGCGCCAAAGATAAAGGGGGTATCGATTAGATACCCCCCACAGCTTAGGGTTATTTGGATCAACCGAATAACCCGTTATTTTTTAATGTGCATAAGTGTGCATATAACTATCCCCCCTCCTCTTCTTTTACTTTCTTAACTTCCTCAATTTGTGAGATATCAACAGTATTTAGTGTGGTGATACCATCCATCATTTTTGCTGCTTCATCCTGCATGCCAGGAACGAGATGACCATAAATATCCATGGTAGTACTGGGCCGTGAATGTGACCTGCCCCTGTTACATATACTTGACAATAAGTACTGAAAAAGGGTAGAACAGAGATAGTTGTTTGTCGTCAAAAGGAATTGGACAAAACTGAAGAAAATATTATGGAGACTTTTTAGCCACAATGGAGTAAAACAGAGTAAAGGAGAACTCACATGGCTGAAAAGAAAGAAAAAGCAGAATCAACCGTCAGAAGGATCCGACGGAAGACAAGAAAAAAGTACAGCGCTGAAGACAAAATCAGAATAGTGATCGAAGGATT
>Ga0075114_10000784_pt1 | contig 18472 bp, 13 predicted proteins | sample AntAceMetag02UKM_FD_69784 | JGI IMG/M metagenome (GOLD analysis project Ga0075114, IMG submission 69784) | Saline lake microbial communities from Ace Lake, Antarctica - Antarctic Ace Lake Metagenome 02UKM | ecosystem: Environmental > Aquatic > Non-marine Saline and Alkaline > Saline | place... | reverse complement strand
GCTGACTCCGGCGTCCTGTACGTGGCCCCCGGTGGCGACTGTGGCGGGGTGACGCCCTGTTACGCCACCGTCCAGGCCGCGGTGGACGCCACCGTCCCCGGCGACGTCATCAAAGTCGCCCAGGGCAGCTACACCGGCGTTCAGACGCGCATTGCTCCTGCCAGGTATGACGGCCCGACTATCATCACGCAGGTCGTCTACATCAGCAAGACAATCACCGTCCGGGGCGGCTACACTACTGCCTTTACCGACCCGCCCGACCCCGAGACCAACCAGACCACGCTAGATGCCCAGGGACAGGGGCGCGTCATCTTTATCACCGGCGACATCGGCCCCACCATTGAGGGGTTGCGCCTCACCGGCGGTGACGCCAATGGGCTGGGCGGCGACCACTGGGGATACGATGCTGGCGGCGGGCTGTTCCTGTGGTACAACGACGCCACCGTCACCATCAGCAACAACCGGGTGTTCAGCAACACCGCCGACAATGGCGGCGGGCTGTACATGTACAAGGGCGCCGCCACGTTCAGCTCTAACACCGTCACCTCCAACACAGCCAATACCTACGGTGGTGGGCTGTTCCTGTACGACAGCGACGCCACGCTCAGTGCTAACACCGTTACCTCCAATACCGCCAACAGTGGCGGTGGCGGACTGTTCCTGTACTACAGCAACGCTCCGCTCAGCGCCAACATCGTCGTCTTCAACACCGCCAACAGTGGCGGTGGCGGACTGTTCCTGCAGGGTGGCGCCGCCACATTGACCAACAACGTCATCGCCGATAATCAGGACAGCCGCGCCGGCAGTGGGCTGTACATCTGGGACTCCTCGCCCCGGCTGCTCCACACCACCATCGCCCGCAACCGTGGTGGCGATGGCAGTGGGCTCTACGTCGCCGGCTCATCAAATCAGAGCACCGTGGCCCTGACTAACACCATCTTGGTCAGCCACACGGTGGGCGTTGCTGTCACGCAGGGCAACACAGCCACTCTCAACGCCACGCTGTGGCACATCAACGGCACGGACTATAGTGGCAATGTCATCCACGTCAACGACCGCAGCGGCGACCCGGACTTCGACCCGGACGGCTACCACCTGCCCCCCATCTCGGCGGCCATTGACGCCGGGGTGGATGCCGGGGTGACGACGGACATAGACGGCGACGCCCGGCCCCAGGGCCAAGGCCACGACATCGGCGCTGATGAGTTCAGGCAGTCGTACATCTACCTTCCCCTTGTGATGAAGAACTACGCTCACTGACACGCAGTAGCACATGTTCTCTTGACAACTGACCAATGGGCAGGGAAGATTGTGCAGATTATCCCGTGCGACAGGACAGTGAGCCAAAGCTCACGCGGGAAGTGTGTCGGGGAATGCAAGGCGATGAGGACTCCCGCGTCTCGCCCGCAGACAACCTGGACCTGGGACAAAGTGCCGCCTCCCAAGGTTGTAGGGGCTAACCGAGGAATAGGTGGCGACTGTAGAAAGCTGCGACTGATGACGCGATCCACCACACTTGCCCCTATTCTTGTTTTATGCTAAGATAATGCGGTAATCCAGAATCAACGTTACGGAGATCAAGACAACGTGTCCCAACCTATCCTGGCAAGAAGCCTGAGTCACCGCGAAGCCCGCCTGCTAAGCGCGCTGGCGGCAGCCGGGCAGAATATCTTCACCATCGAAGAGGCGCGTCAAACATCTGGCGCCGATGGCGCTGGCGTCGCCAGGCTGCTCTATCGCCTGGCTGCCAAGCGTTGGGTACAGCGGCTGGAGCGCGGCAAGTACCGGCTCATTCCCCTGGAAGCCGGTCCTGAGGCTCACTGGGCGGAGCACGAATACCTCGTTGCCGCCGCTTTGGTACGACCCTATTACCTGGGCTATGCCACGGCGCTCAACTACTATGGTTACAGCGAACGCCAGCCGCGTCCGATATGGATTGTCACCACCCGGCGCAAACGACCGGTGACCATTGAGGGCATTACCTATCGCTTCGTCACCCTGAGCGAGCACAAGTTCTTTGGCTACACTGCCATACAATTGCTCAATAGCCCCGTGCGGATCGCCAAACGAGAGAAGGCCATCGTTGATGGGTTTGACCATCCCGAGTACTGCGGCGGTGTCACCGAACCGGCCAAAGGACTGTGGTTCGGCAGTGATGAGTTGGATCTGGACTGTCTGGTCGAATACAGCCAGCGCCTGGGTAATCGGACGGCCATGAGGCGACTAGCCTTTTGGCTGGAACGGCTGGAGATGGGCCATGAGGGACTGTTACAGCGTCTGGAAGCGCCTAAGGACCGCAACTATGCCCTCCTGGATCCTCGCGGAGCGAATGAAGGAGTACGAGACGCCCGCTGGCGATTGATCGTCAATATACCGGAGCGTCAGTTGCTGGAGTGGCGGGAACACTGATGATCAGCGAGCGGGAGCTACGGCGTGTAGCCGGTCGAGTCGGGATGGGTGTTGGACAGGCGGAGCACGAGTACGTCATCCTATGCGTCTTGGATGTGCTTTCTCGGACCACTCCGCTGTCGGAGACCTTCTGCCTCAAAGGGGGCACCGCGCTGCGGTACGTTTACTTTGCTGAGTGGCGCCACTCTGTGGATCTCGACTTTAGCGTGCTGCCCGCCTTTCCGGCGGAACGCCTGAGGTCTGGTCTGAGGGAGTGGTTTGAGCGAGTAGAAGAACTACACGGCGTGCAAGTATCTCTGCGGGACTTTCACAAAGCTAATGGGGCGGCGCGGGCACGGGCTCGCTTCGTGGGCCCTCTGCGCCACCCTAACCGATTGTTGCTGGATGTAACTCTGGACGAACCCGTGCTGCTTCCGCCGCAACGACGGCCGGTGGTGGGTGACCTGTTCGGCGAACTACGCCCGTATGTCCTATGCTACGCCCTGGAGGAGATCCTGGCAGAGAAACTGCGCAGCATCCTACAACGTGGCAAGGCGCGGGATTACTACGACGTTTGGCGACTGCTGCGAGAGAAAGCCGACACTTTCGATTGGCAAACAACACGGCAGGTGCTGAGCAGGAAATGTGAGCATATGCAACTGCCAGAGCCCTCACTGGAGGCCTTTCTGTCTCCGGTGATGCTGCAAGAGGCGGCCGCCTACTGGTCCCAGGACCTGATCGGGCAAGTGCCAGACGGAAACCTGCCGGCCTGGGACGTGGTTGCGGCAGAGATACGGCGATTGTTGGCCGACTTCTTGACCTGATGCCGGGGTTGTAGTGGGCCACACTGCTTCCATGCTTGATGCCAAAGAGGATTGGGCCGAATCATGAAGGCGACACCCTATAAGCTTCAACTCACCAAAGGCTTCTTCGCCGACTTCAGCCAGATCGCCCGCGTGCTTGCCCTCGCCGTTGAGCATCGAGACAAGGGCCGCATCCCGCCCGCTGCCTATGCGGAGAGCATAGGCGTTTCTGCCAGTCGGGTAGAGAATCTCAGTAGCCTGGCAGCGGCATTTGGACTCGTCCGGCCAAAGGTGTTGACCCCTACCAAACTGGGCTTGATCGCCCACCAGTACGATCCGTTTCTGGATGACCTGGGTACTCTCTGGCTCTTGCACTACCTGGTGAGCAGCAACGAACGCTACGTGGTCTGGAACCGGCTGGTCAACCAAGTTATTCATGAAAACGATCGCTTCTCCACAGCCATCGCCCGTCCCCACTTCGACGACCTGAGCTGGTTCTACTCCGAGCGTAGCATGGAGAAGCATGTGCCTAAGGAGATCAGCGTTGTGTGGAACGCCTACACCGAGCAGGCGTTTCGTCACCTGGGCTATCTTCGCGCTGAGAGCGAGCAGATCTACACCCGTGATGACCACGAGCCTGTGCCGCCGTACATCTTCTGCGCCGCTGTGCTGTCGTATCGTGAACGCTTCTTGCCAGGAGCCGCGACGCTTGACGTGTCCATGTTAGCTCACAAAGCCAACAGTCCTGGTCGTGTCTTCGACTTGACTGAGCGGCAAGTACGTGACCTGCTAGAAGAAGTCAACCAACTAGGCTACATCTACGTCGAAACCCGCGCCGATCTGGATCAGATCCGCTTCCGTGACGACTATGATTTCCTCGATATAGTACGACGTTACTATCAGGAGCGATAACGTGGCACCCCTTGTTCACCCCGATGATCTGATCCACCGTCTGCAACTCGACCGGCGGAGATGTTTCGTCATCACCGGCCGCCCTGGCCAAGGCAAAACCCGCCTGGCTAAGCAGATGAAAGCCCGCTACGGTGGTCAACGCCTGGACCTGCTGGCTGCCTTCGCCGACGATCCTGACCTGGCGGCCAGCGTGGACATCTTCACGCCCCGCCGCTGTAAGGCATTCCTGCTGCCTTATGCCACCGGAGAGTTGGTATTAGTGGACGAGATGGAGTTCCTGTGGCATCGCTGGGACGGCGCCGAGAAACAGGCGTTTCTGACCATCCTCAAACTCTGGGGGAAATCCGCCTTCTTCGGCGTTTTTCTTCCCCCTGACGTCATCATCGAGAACTTTCAGATGACGGATCAGGACGGTCGGCCACGGATATTCTCTCTACACGACCTGCAAGCGATTGAATGAGTGAGGAGGACCTATGAGCGCCGAAGCAACAGCCCGAATTGCCGAATTGATCAGAACGAATCCTGGCTACTCCGCCCAGGTAGATCTCAACCTCTGGTTCCGCAATAGCGCCCAAAACTTGGCCACCATGCGGCGCTATAAGCCTATTGTCTCGCATCGGAAAGCATTTGAGCGGGCTGCTGGCGCTCTGGATAGCAAAGACAAGCGCGTCTATCTGATCACGGGCAACTATGGCACGGGCAAATCACACCTGTGTCTGATGCTAGCCAACTACCTCGCCTACTCGGCTGATCAGCCTGACATCGCCCAGTTCCTGGATAACTATGCCCACGAAGATCCGGCAGCCGCGGACAAACTTCGCGCCAGGCGTCGTAAGGGTCGCTACCTGGTGGCGCTGTGCGATTACGACAGTCGTGACGACTTTGGCGAGGTGGTACTGAGGGCTGTGCTCGATCCACTGCAGGAAGCCGGTTTGGCCGATGTATTGGACACGCCGTACGAAGAAGCCCACCGCAAGCTGGCACGGCTAGAGGAAGAGCAAAAATCAGGGCAGGGGTTGGTGGACTATTACGGGCTCTTTGAGAGGCAGTTGCCCAACTACGTGGCGGGCGTCAACATGAAGGCTTTCAAGGAGCGACTCCACCCCGGCATGGATCGCGCAGCCCTCGATGTATTCAAGCGTATGCACCAAGAGATCCTGCGCACCCCATTCACCTACGAAGCGGGCAACCTGAGTGCCATACTGCATTCCACCCTCAGAAGCGATGCCTTCGGCGAGAGATTCGAGGGCCTCGTTGTGTTTTGGGACGAGTTCGGCTACACCCTGGGTCATCCGAATCGTCTCAGCCTAAACGTTTTCCAGCAATTCGCCCAGCTTTGTGCCGAGTTCGACCCCACCCGCGGCAAGTTGATCTTTATCGCCACGGCCCACAGAGACTTCTCTGCCTATGCCCCGGCCTGGGCGGCCGAAGACTATAGCAAGATCAGCGACCGAGTGGAGCGGGTCAACCTGCTCCCTGAGGGCCTGGAAGACGTCATCGGGGCCATCGTTTCGCCAGACAAAACACATCCCCTGTGGCAGACAGAGGTTTTCCCACAGGCCAACCCTATTTGGAGCCAATGGGTGCCAGCCTGTAAGAACAGTGGCATCTTTGACTGGCTGGTCGGCAAGCCGCCGGTCTTCCGGGAGAAGATCCTGGAAGGCGTCTACCCCATGCACCCCATGGCTACTTACGGCGTTATCGAGTTGGCACAGGAGGTCGCCTCGCAAAACCGCACAGTTTTCACTTTCTTCTCCAGCGAGAAAGAGGACGTGTTTGAGGAGGGGTCTTATCTGTGGTACATCCACAACACCCCGATTGCTGATGCCACCGGTCAACTCAACTTCTACACCGTAGATCGGCTCTTTGACTACTTCCGTACTCGCCTGCATACGGCCAACCCCGACCTCGCACCCAAAGCCAAGGAGAGCGTCAGCAACTACGAAGCCTCGCTGACCCAATTGCAGCGCGCTCGCAACCAGAACCCTCTGGAATTGGCAGACACTGACCGCATCGAGCGCATAGTGCGCACCATGCTTATCTACGATCTGATCGGCGTGCACACCTCGTTGGAGAACATCGCGTTTGGCCTTAATGCGCCACCCAGCGAGCGGCCGGTGATCAGGAGCCAGTTGGGAGAGATGGCTAGATTCGGCATCGTCCATCTCAACCCCACCACCAAACTCTACGAATTCCGCCGCTCCGACATCTTTGACGTGGACCGAGCGGTCGAGGAATACAAGCGGCAAAAGGGCGACAAACTCAGCAACCTGGCTGTTGAATTGACCACTCTGGCGCCCTTGAAGAAGAAAGACCAATACCTGGAGGCCAAAGCTTACAACGCTCAGCACAACGAGGATAAACGGCTGGAACGACGAATCGTCACGCCGGGCGATTTGGCGACCACGCGCACCGTAGAGGGCCAGATGCTCACCTATTTCGACCTGCTGGAGCGCGAGATCGAGCAAGAGGTTTCTCAGGACGGAGGTCTTGAGGGCATTGCCCTCTACGTGGTGTGTGAGACCCAGGCTGACATGACCAAAGCCCGTGACCTGGCAGCCAAGAACAGTTCGCACCGAGTGGCGGCTGCTATTCCCACTGCTCCCATTGCGTTCAGAGATGCCATTTTGAACCTGAAAGCTATTGAGGCCGTCAAGGAGTCGCCACAGGCTGAGAGTTTCACTACACAAGACAATGCGCTGGTTCTCGACCGCGAAAAGGCATTTCGCAAGAAGCTAGAGAACTTGCGCGACGAGCTTCTTGATCCGCGAAAGCTGACCTGGCTGGGGGCTTACGGTAAAGCCTTGCCTGTCTCCCGTCACAAGACAGTCGATGCCGCCACCAAGATCATGCAGCAGCTCTATACCCGGCGCAACACCTTCAGCCACGATGACTTCAACCGAACGCACGATGTGCGCAACTTCACCAAGAGACATCTTTCCCTTGTCGAAGCCGTCAATGCGTTGTTGAAGGTTGGTCACGATCTGACCATTGATGATAAGCAAGCAGATAATCGAGGTGAGAAACGTTACCTGCTCCGCTGCCTTTACCAACGTGGAGCATTAGCCAAGGTCCACAAGAAAGGCAGTATCACAGTCGTCGAGGTCGAGCGCGATCTGTCCAAGTTTGAGCCGTATGTCCCATCTCTTGCCGACATGATACGAGACGTGCAGGAGCTTGGCGAAGAGGATCGTATTAGCTTGAGGGCGTTTGTCAATGAGTATCGCCAGCCGCCCTACGGGTTAGGAGACATTGCCCTTTCGCTCCTGATTGCTGCATTGCTGCGCTTCTATGGCGATAGCATCAAAATCAAGAAGGATGAAGCTGCTATTGGCGATCTCTATGTGGCCGATCTTGAGACAGTTGCCGACCTCGTGAAGGGCAACTACCCTGACGCCTTTGTCAAATATCGCGAGATACGGCCAGGCGAGCGGGAGTTGATCATTGAAAGCTATCGTCTCTTTGCTGGCCTGACCAGTGCCGCTCAAGCAAGTGTGAACGTCACTAATACTTACGATGCTATCGCCACCTGGTACAAAGAACTACCCACGGTGGCGCAGGTCGCTAGCTTCTATCAAGAACCCAAGTATGCTGGAGCAACAAGATTTCTGGAGATCCTCGATAAGCTGCGTGCCCAGGATCCCCACGCTTTTGTCCTGAACGAGCTACAGGTAGTTGCCGGGTACGAAGTAGATGAACTGGTAACCCCAGAACGAGCTCAGGAGGTGCTTGCTGCTCTGGAAGTCGCTAAAGATCAGATTGAGAGTACACTGGAACGCGCGCAGAGCCGTATTCGCGATGGTCTGTGTGACATCTTTAGTGTTCAGGGCACCACCTGGGATGACGTGGCCGATGGTGTGAGAGTCTGGTATAACAACCTGGATTCCAACCAACGCTCCACCACAGCCAGTTGGCACAACGACGCCAGCAAGCCCCTGGCCCGACTCTTCCTGGATCTGAGCAATCCTCGCGAACTGTTTGTGGACAAGTTGCCAGAGCTCCCCAGCTACGGCTTTGGGCGTGTCCGTGATTGGAACGCCGACCTCACTGGAGACTACCTGGCTAAGATTCGCGACGGCGTGGCGCACATTGAAGAGAACCGCATCAAAGTGCTATCCCCAGAGGTGGAATTGGAGGGCAGCTATCGGCAGGAGAAGGGCAACGTGTTCTTTTCTGGCCCCCTCACCTTGCGCCTATCGCACCCTGATCCCACGGTTCGGGTTTTCGTGACCGATACTGGAACCGATCCCATCACGGGGGTAAAGGAGCGCGACGAGTTTCAGGGTGCCAAGAGCTTTGACATTCACCGGTTGACCCAGGCGCGACGCACTAATGTGACGATTGAGTATGTGCCCCAGGACGCCGAGGGGAACTGGGGTATCGTCGAGACCCTGACCTTCTTTGACGAGACGCTGGAAAACGAGATCCGCAAGCCAAAGACCCTATTCAAAGAAGGGAAAGTCCCTGTCAAGTTCATATTCCCCACTAACGAGCCCGGTTTCGTCACCTCTTGCCGCACCTTCTTTGAGAGCATCCTGGAGAACGAGGTCGTGGATAGGGGACGGCTGCGCCAATTGGTAGAGGAGATCCTCGACAGTTTGACCGGCAGGGACACGGAGTAGCGAAATGGTTGTGGAAATCGTTGGCGACCCGGCCGAACTTCTGGACCTAACCGAATTTGAGTGTGTGGTCGCCGCCGTGTCGGACTACGTGCCGGCGATACAGCGGATCAAGCGGGCAGTAGCCGCCAAGGAGCCTCTGCGGGTGCTGATTCGCGATACCGCTTGCGCCGTCTGGATGGAGCGATTTGCCGCTTCGTACAGCGACGCTGCGGTCCGTTACTCTACCACAACCGCTCGCCATCTCTTGGCCGAGCGCTGGCAGACCGAGATTCCAGAGCACGTCACTGACGAGGCGATCCTTGCCTCTGGCTTCTTGAGGGGCGACATTGTGCCGCGGACGGACCAATCCTACGACGAGATAGTGCTGGAGCATTGCTGGGGAGAGTTCTTCACCTTCGTGCGGTTTCCGCTCCGGCTGGCCGGAGAACTGATAGATAGTCTGGATCCGGACCGCTGGCAGGCTAACCAAGGGCATCCATTGACAATGCAGGCATTGCGGGCGTGTGGGGATCGTTGGCTGACTCAAACCAGACGACGTGAACTCAAGAAGCTGATCCACGCTGTATTTGAGACGCCAGCGGAGCTAAAGAACCTCCTCGGTCGTTACAAGCTCTTGCAGGGATACCCACCTGAGGTGGCTCAGGCTGTCTTGGGAGAGTGGTACATCCGATTCAGGGATCTGGAGATTGATCCGACACCCGCAGATCTGGATAGCCTCGACCTGGGCAACGCCGTCCAGGAAATCCAATACTACCTCAACGATCTGTCAGCTCGCATCGTCAGTCAGGCAGACGTGGACGCCGTATTGGATGAAACGAGCGGCTGGCTGCCAGAGGAATTGGAGTGGTTAGTAGAGCGACTCCGAGACAAAGGCGAGTCGCTGCACCTCACTCCCCAACTTCTGCAGCGTATCAGGGCCCAGTTTCGCCCTATTCAAGATCGGGCTGAGATGCAACTTGCCGCCTTGGAAACTGCCATCCCACCCAAGTATCCCGCAGATCCGGCCAGGAACCAGACCATCGAAGATTGGCTACACTGGGCTCTCCACGAGTATTTCCCTTATCGTTTTTGGCTAGAGGAGAACGATCGCTGGGACGACACCGTAGCTGCCTACGCGGCATGTTATGCCGATTGGTTCCACGAGAACTACATCACGCACAAATATCAGTATCAGGACCAGTGGGTGTTTAGCCTGTTGAACCATGCCAGGCACAGTCTCAAGGAGGGGCGCAAGGTCCTGTTCATTGTGATTGACAACTTCAACTTCAAGTATCTGCGCCCCCTGGTCGCTCAGTTCAACCGATGTGGGTTCCGTGTGGTTGGCCAAGTGGAACCGAAGTGGGCGCCAGTTCCAACAACTACAGAGGTGTCCAAGTGGTGTCTGGTCGCTGGGGAACCCGACCTGCAGAAGGTTCAGGGTCGTAACTACGAGGACATTCTGGATAAGGACTGGCATGGTCTCTTCGAAGGCTACCAGGTTACCTACCTGGGCAGGCTAGGCGCTCTGAAGGAGCGCCGACAGTTCAAGGAGGATCTGATCCTGCTCAACTACCTGCCCATTGACACCGTCCTGCACAAAGATGAGCGGCAGATCGGCACCACCCACACCGCTGAGGTCCAAGGCTACATCCATGCACTAGTCGAAGTGGTCAGCCAGTTTGCCAAACGGGCCAGAGTTGAGCAAGAGCTGGTCATCTACGTCACGTCCGATCACGGTTCGACCAAGATCCCCCCCAGCATAGGCAACGCCCTGGACGACAAGCTTTACCGTAAGCAGGCACAGGACCGACATCATCGCTACATCACCGTCCCCAAGAAACGAGCCGCTAACCCCACGGCGCATGATGAGGTGCATTGCTATATCGTTCGAGCCGATGCTTTTGACACATGCGAGAACTACTTTGTCGCTAAAGGTTATGATCGCTTCATAGAGACCAAAGAGAGCATCTATGTCCACGGCGGCCTGACGCCGGAAGAGACCATCGTACCCTTCTGCAAGCTAGTCAAGACCGAGATCGAGGCACTACAGCCGACTATCCGCCTGCCGGATAATGTGATTCATTACTCTGTCAAAGCCAATCTAGTCTTTATCGTCGGTAACCCCAACGACTACGACATCACCAGTGTTGAATTGAACGTCGTCGAATCGGACCTGCCGGGCGTATTCGTGGAAACCATTCCGGCCGGCATCGCCGCCGAGATCACTATCCCAGTGCGAATCAAGCGCCGGCCCGGCGTCCCCTCTCTGGAAGCCATCACCTTTGAGGGGGCCTTCGAACTCCAAGGCCAGCGCTTCCCCATCGGGCCTGTGCGTATTCCCGTCGAAACCCGCTCACTGATGGAGACCAAGATAGAGTTTGATTTTGAGTTCTGAGGAGATACTGATGCTGGAATCTTATGGCCAAAAGGCCTTGGACTACTACGGCGAAGTGATCATCAACAAGCATTTGATCCACGAGGCCGGCTTCGGCGCGCGGGCTATCCCGACCTACGTCGGTGAGTGGATCCTCTCCCGCTTCGTCCAAGAGGGGCAACTTACCGGAGAGAGCAGGGAACGCATCGCTGCCTTCCTGGGCAAGTACTTGCCTGCAAAGGGTCAGAAGGATGAGATCAAGAACCGCCTGCTCAAGCTAGAGACAGTACAACTGCTGGACGACTTCAGCGTCAGAGTGAACCTCAAGACAGGCCAACGCCACTTGCATATTCCCCTGCTGGATATCAACGACGCCTTGGTCAGCGAGCCAATCGTCGATCAGAATGAACTGCTGGTGACCAGCGGCGTGTGGGGAATCGGTTCTCTCTTTTACATTCCGCCTGACGGACCTACGGACAAAGGCCAAGTCTGGATGCGAGAGTTCAGGCCCTTTCAGATCACTAGTGTCGATCTGGACTATTTCAAGCAGTGCCGCCAACATTTCACTTTCGATGAATGGCTAGACCTCATGGTCTCTAGCATTGGCTTCAACCCTCGCTCTCAAACCTTGCGCCAGAAAATGATCCTCATCACCCGTATCGTTCCCTTGGCCGAGCCTCGTGTCAACATTGTTGAGTTGGCTCCCAAGGGCACTGGTAAGTCATTCGTCTACGACAATCTGTCTCGCTACGCCAGGGTGGTGGCCGGCGGCAAGATCACCCCAGCCGTCCTGTTCCACAACCTGGCTACCCACACCCCTGGGCTCATCACCCGCTATGATGCCATCGTCCTGGACGAAGTACAGAGTATCCGAGGGGACAGCGCCGGGGAGTTGATGGCTGGCCTCAAGGTCTACCTCGAATCCGGTCGCTACAGTCGGGGGAACACCATGGGCACGTCCGAAGCCGGCTTCGCCATGCTGGGCAATCTGACCCTTGATGCAGACTATCAGCCTATCTACGACGAGGATGGGCTATTCCGCGAGATCCCCAACTTCTTGCAGGAGACAGCCTTCATTGACCGCATCCATGGGCTCATCGCCGGGTGGGAGATGGGACGAGTCACGAAGGACACGCCATCCATCTCCATGGGTTTCAAGGGCGATTTCTTCTCGGAAATCCTGCATGTGCTGCGGCGTGAAGCTCAATGCGGCGAGTACGTTTCGCAGAACATGCGTTTGGTAAGCTGTGATGACCTTCGCGATCGCAAAGCCATCGCTCGTCTGGCCACCGGTTTCCTTAAGCTCCTCTTTCCGGACATGAAGCCAACCGAGGAGGAGTTCAGGGAATTCTGCGTCAAACCGGCTGTGGAACTCCGCCAGCGGGTGCGGGATGAGTTGCATAAGCTCGATCCGGAGTATGCAAGGGTATCCATAGGGTTCGAGTAGGGCGATGCCAGCAGTTGTGAGACAATAGCATAGCACACATCAGATGTGGAACCCTGCGGCGCTGTGGTGACCACGATGACCATGACACTCCTTGAACCTCTTCGCACGTGCGATGTGTCTTCCTCTTTTGCCAGCCATTGATCTTCCACCCAGTGTACGCTTAACACCGAGGTCCCATGCCTGTCCATCTTCACCTGGCCCCAGCCGCCACAGGCAAAACCACCTACGCATTTGCTGACACTTCTCCCTTGCGCCCCTGGAACATTTGTGCTGTAATCCCCACAGGAGGTCCAAACCATGCCTCGCAACCCAAGCAAAACCCGTTGCCAGAAACCCGGCTGCCGCTCCTGGGCCATGCGCGGCCACTCTCTATGCCGTTCCCACCGCGACGACGAGCTGGGTCTCCGCGGGGGCGGAGCACCCCAGCACAACCTCAACGCCCTCAAGACCGGCGCCCACGCCCACCCTCTCGCCTCCCTCAACCTCGCTCAGCTCGCCAAAGACCTCGTCCGCCACCCCGACGACCTGCCCGATCACCTTGGCATCGCCATCCAGTCCATCCACGCCCGCACCCGCCACCCATACAAAACGCTCGTGGCCTTGCGCACAGCCCTGTCCCGCCTCCTGCCTCTCGTGGCTGACCAACTCCTCGCCGCCGAGGTGAAGGCCGTCCTGCGCGAGCGAAGTCTCTTTGCCTGCTACGCGCCACCTGCCGCATCCCGATCCACCAGCCACACCAATTCTCCCTCGGCTGGCTGCACCAGACTGGCGGGCAGCGGCTGGCCGGCGCGGATGCGGGCCAGCGTCTTCGCCTTGGCCACTCCGCTGACCAGGAACAGCACGTGGCGGGCCGCGTTGAAAACCGGCAGCGTCAGCGTGACGCGCCAGGCCCGCAGCCGTTCCACGCACACGGCGACGACGGCACGCTCCCGTTCCTCCAATGCTGTGGTGCCGGGGAACAGCGAGGCGGTGTGACCGTCCGTGCCCATCCCCAGTAGGATCAGATCGAATCGCCTATCCGCGCCCAAGACCGCTTCCAGTTCTGCCCGGTAGGCTGCAGCGGCCTGCTCAGGCGGCAGTTCGCCCTGGATGCGGTGGATGTGTGAGGCGATAATCGGGACATTGTCCAGCAGCGCCTCGCGCGCCATGCGGGTGTTGCTGTTGGGGTGGTTGGGAGAGACGTTACGCTCGTCGCCCCAGCAGATGTGAACGCGTGGCCAATCCGTCCGCGTAGCGAACTCCTCCGTGGCCAGCAACTCGTAGGTGGCGCGGGGTGTCGAGCCGCCGGACAACGCCACGACGAACTGGTCCCGGGCGGCGATCGCTTCCGCTGCCAGGGTGACGAAACGCTCGGCCGCGGCCCGCGCCAGGCTGGTGACGTCGGGGTAAACCCCAAACTCGCTCATCTGTCGTTCTCGTGAATGCAGCCCAGCATCCAGGCCCGGCCATCCTGGGCCAGGAAATCGTCCGCCTCGGCTGGTCCCCAGCTCCCCGGCTTGTAGGAGGCCAGTGGTGGCGCGTCGGGCCGCTCCCATTCGGCCAGGATGGGGTCTATCAGCCCCCAGGCCAGCTCGATCTCGTCGGCCCGGGCGAAGAGGGAAGCATCGCCCTGCAGTGCATCCAGCAGCAACCGCTCGTAGGCATCGGGCAGCGTGCCGGCGCCGAAGTCCTCGGCATAGTGGAACTCCATATCCACCGAACGGGTGCGCATGCCTGTGCCGGGCTCCTTGGCCTCGAAGCGCAGATGGATGCCCTCGTCCGGCTGGAGGCACAGGGAGAGGACGTTAGGCGTCATGGCCTTTCCCGATGGCCTCGGGCCTGTCCTGAGCCCAGCCGAAGGAAACAGCAGGTGCGGCACACGCTTGAACTGGATGGCTATCTCGGTGGTCTTGGCCACCAGCGACTTGCCGGAACGGAGATAGAAGGGCACATCGCTCCAGCGCCAGTTGTCCACCATCACCTGGAGTGCGGCGTAGGTCGGCGTCTGCGAGTCGGGAGCCACACCCGGCTCGGCACAGTAGCCGCGGTATTGGGCCCGCACGCTTTGCACGGATGGGCGGACGGCCCGCAACACTTTTACCTTCTCGTCCCGCAAGGCATCGGCCTCGAACACAGCGGGCGGCTCCATCGCTGTCAGCGTCAGCAGTTGCAGCAGGTGGTTCTGGAACATGTCCCGCAGCACGCTGGCCTTGTCGTAGTATCCGGCTCGGTGCTCCACGCCAACGCTTTCGGCCACGGTGATCTGCACGTGATCCACGTAGTTGCGGTTCCAGATCGGCTCGAAGATGGCGTTGGCGAAGCGCAGGGTCAGGATGTTCTGGACGGTCTCCTTGCCCAGGTAGTGGTCAATGCGGTAGATCTGGCCTTCGTCGAAGACGGCGTGCACTTGCTCGTTGAGCCGGCGGGCGCTCTGGAGATCGTGCCCGAAGGGCTTTTCGATGATGATACGTGTCCATCCCCATTCGTTGCGGTTCAGCCCGGCCTGGCCCAGTTGCTCCACGATCAGCGGATAGAGCACCGGCGGTGTCGCCAGGTAGAAGAGGCGGTTGCCCTGGCTGCCGGTTTCGGCACTTCGACTTTGCTCAGTGCGAGCGTCGAGCTGCGCCAGTCGTTCCGCCAGCCGACGGTAGGTCTCCGGATCATCGTAGCTGCCGGCCAGGTACGAGACCTGGCCTTCAAAGTGCGGCCAGAGCTCGCAGATGTCTGGCCTGAGCCGCGCGTACTCCACCACGCCCTCAAAGAGCCGCCTGCGAAAGGCCTCGTCGGAGAGGGAACTGCGGGCCACGCCGAGCACCTGGGAAGCCGGAGGCAGCAGCCCTGCGCAGGCCAGGCTGTGCAGCGCCGGCACCAGCTTGCGCCGCGTCAGGTCGCCCGATGCGCCGAAGATGACGATGGTGGCAGAAGCATCAGCGCAACACTGGGGTAGGCTCGTTCTCATGCCATGCTCGCCCGCAGCGCGGCCAGGTTCTCGGCCACCGACGCTTTGTCGTTGTAGATGCTCGATCCGGCCACCAGCATCATGGCGCCGGCCTTCACCACCAGCGGTGCAGTGATCAGGTTCACCCCGCCGTCCACTCCGATGGGTATGTCCAGCCCACGCTGCTCCAACAAACGTCGCAGGCGGCGAATCTTGTCCAGTTGGCTGTGGATGAACGATTGCCCGCCCCAGCCGGGGCTGACGGTCATGATCTGGACCAGGTCAACCAAGTCCAGCACCTCTTCTAGAACGCTCAGAGACGTGCCGGGAGCGATCGCTATGCCTGCCTCCACGCCGAGTTCACGGATGGACCGCAACACCCGGTGCGGATGTGTGCAGGCTTCCTGGTGAATGGTTAGACGATCAGCCCCGGCTGCCGCGAAGGCTGCCAGGTGCCTGCCTGGCTCGACGATCATCAGATCCACATCCAGCGTTACACTGACCAGCGGGCGCAGTGCCCGGACGATGCCTGGCCCAAAGGTGATATTGGGCACGAAGCACCCGTCCATCACATCAATCTGGATGCCGTCGACGCCGGCGGCCTCGGCCTGGCGGGCCTGCTCGCCAAACCGCGCGTAGTCGGCTGCTAGGATAGAAGCTTCAACTAAGACCATTCTGTATCTCCTTTCGAGGGTTCGGGATCTATCAGCCGATTGAGCGGATGAAGCGGATAGGAGATGAAGCGGATAGGAAATGAAACAAAATCGGTTCAATCCGCTGACGATCCTGCATTTCACGACTCTACTGAACAGAGCCGAAAACCATTGGCCGATTGAGCGGATGAAGCGGATGGAAGATGGAAGAAAATCGGCTCAATCGACTCAATCTTCTGACGATCTTGCGTCTTTCAGAGACGTCGTTTCATACATCACGCCTGAGATGACGAATCCCTTCGTCGCTGGCTACGATCACGTCCGTCGCCAAGCCTACGAACAGCCCGTGTTCCACGATACCTGCCCGCTCGCTCATCTGGATTGCCAGTTGCGCCGAGTCAGGGATCGGCCCAAAACGGCAGTCCAAGATCAGGTTGTCCTGGTCGGTCACAAAGGGCGTTCCGTCACTGTTCTGGCGTAGGATGGGCTGCGCGCCCAGTGACTCCAGGTAGGCCACCTGCGTGCGCCAGCCGAAGGGGACAATCTCCACCGGCACCGGCCAGTGCGTGCCCAGCGCGGGCGAGAGCTTGGATTCGTCCACGACGATGATCTCGCGGCGGCTAGCCTGGGCGACGATCTTCTCCCGCAGGAGTGCTCCGCCACCGCCCTTGATCAGGTTCAGGTCGGGATCTACCTCATCCGCACCGTCAATCGTCAGATCCACGATGGGATGCTCATCCAGCGTGGTCAGCGGGATGCCCAACTGCCGCGCTGCTTCTTCGACCTGGATCGAAGTGGGCACACCGAGGATGTTGCTCAATCTGCCTGAGTGCAGCAACTCGGCGATGCAGCGCACGGCGAAGATGGCCGTGCTGCCGTGTCCCAGACCTACCACCATGCCCGATTCCACGAAATCCACTGCGCGCCAGGCTGCCTGCTGCTTGAGTTCTGAGAGATGTTGTGCGTTCGTCGGAGAGGCTTGCTTGCTCACCTGACTTTGCTCCTCAGTCCCGCTGTCGTTCCGCAACCATCTGTCGTACCACGTCCATGAGCGTGTCCGGATCATCCACGATCCAGCGCCCGTCAAGTAGCCCCTCGGCGTGAATCCGCTGGCGAGTGAAGGGTGTGGTCACGGCGATGCACCACATCCCCGCGGCCAGCGCTGCCTTCACGCCCGAAGGCGAGTCCTCAATGACCAGGCACTCTTCTGGGGGGACGCCCAGCTCCCGCGCCACCAGTCGGTAGATCTCCGGATCAGGCTTGCCCTGCTCCACGTCGTCCCGCGTGGCGATGAAACTGAAGCCCTCGATGAGGCCAAGCACCTCCAGCACGCGCCGCGCCTGGGCGCAGCGGGACATGGTGGCCAGCGCCGTCTGGCAGCCGGTACGCCGCGCCGCCTCGAGCAGAGCAACGTTGTGTGGCCATTGATTGGAGCGCAGCACCTCTGGGTCGGCCAGCATGGCCTCGTAGTGATGCAGCCGCACCTGGACGAATGCCTGCCAGGGAGTGCTCACCCCGAACTCGTCCATCCGCGCCCTGGCCGCTTCTTCCAGCCCGAACCGCTCCACCAGGGCCGAGGCCACCTCCCAACGCGGGAGGCCCACCACCTCCTTGAAGGCGTCAACTACTTCTTCTTCGGTCAGTTCGTCAGGACACAGTTCGACGGCGGCGCGTGCGTAGGAGAGGGCTTTGAGCCGCTCCGTCTGTACCAGCGTGCCGTCCAGATCGAAGATCATGGCCCGGATCAAGACAATGCCTCCGTCAGCCGCCTCAGCCCGCCAACCACATCGTCCCCCAGGTGAAAGCGGATCACCCGCCGTCCGGCATCGCGCAGCGCCTGGTAGTCACCTAGCGCCTGGGCCGCCTTGAGCACGCCGAAGGTCATCGTCGAGTCTGGCGATCCTGCCGCGTCGGGGATGGGCGCGTCGCCCGGGTCATCGGCGGTGAACTGGATGAACAGCCCGTTGCCTCCGTCGCCCTTGTGCAGTTGGCCGGTGGAGTGCAGGAAGCGCGGCCCGTAGCCCACCGTCGTCGCCAACTTGTACCGATCGCGCAGACCGGTGCGAAGCGTCCGCAGAGCGGTGTCGGTCTCAGCGGTCGGCTGGACGTAGGCTTGCAAAGCGACATAATCTCCCTCGCCTGCCTGTTTCAGAAACTCGCTCAGGGCCGCGGCGCTGAGCGGCGCCGCGTCGCCCTGGGGAAGCTCGCCCTTTTCGCTGTACTCGGCGATCATGCGGCGGGCCAGCACCTTGGCCGCCTCCACGTTGGGCTGGTCGAAGGGATTGATGCCCAGCCGCTGCCCGGCCACAGCGGTGGCCATCTCCCAGAGGAAGAACTGCCCGCCCAGATCGTACAGGTCGCGCAGGTGCAAGCGCAC
>Ga0075114_10000779_pt1 | contig 18537 bp, 23 predicted proteins | sample AntAceMetag02UKM_FD_69784 | JGI IMG/M metagenome (GOLD analysis project Ga0075114, IMG submission 69784) | Saline lake microbial communities from Ace Lake, Antarctica - Antarctic Ace Lake Metagenome 02UKM | ecosystem: Environmental > Aquatic > Non-marine Saline and Alkaline > Saline | place... | reverse complement strand
CCGCTGAGGTAAGGCAGGCCTGCGACGAATACTTCCAGCACGTGTTTCCGTCTGGAAAACGGGCTGCGCTCGAGGAACTGTTCTCCCCCAGGGAGGGAGAGAACTTCAGCACGTGGAACGCGCGCACCTGGTCACAGCTTTTCTCGCGGCTTGGTTTGGTAATCGTCGAACCGCGGATACTTCGCGGCGGCGCCACTGAGTTCTTTACCTTCGCTTTGGAGCAGACTAACGACGTCGCGCATCGGTTGGCCGACGTTTCGCAGAGGCTCGTCGTGGCTGGCTACAAGCCTTGGTTGACCCCGGCGCAGTCGGGGCGGCTGTTCACGCTTGATCCCATGGGGAAGCGCGTCAGAATGGATGATTCAAAGGAGAATTTACGTCGAGTCCGGGAGCGTCCGGAGCTCTACTCTACCGACGCGGCTCTTCGTCCTCTATTCGCTGACGCGATGCTGCCTGTGATAGTCAGCGTGCTTGGGCCGGGCGAAACTGCCTATCAGGCCATGCTTCGTCCCCTTTATGATCTCTTTGATCTGCCACAGCCGCTGCTCTTCCCGCGAAAGAGCTATACTATCGTGGCACAAAGGGAAGCTGAGAGGCTGGGACGCTATGGAGTTGCTGTTGCTGATGTTCTGACTGAGCGACTAGAGATGGACGCCGTGATGCGAGGCTTGGCGCCACCGGAGGAATTGGAGATGTTCGACTTGGCGAGTCGCGGATTGGGGGCTGCGCTCTCACCGCTCCGTTCCTATGTGGAGGGTGTTGACCCCACACTGGGCAAGAGTTGGGCGCAGACGCTGGCGCGGTCGCAAACCAACCTCGACAAGCTCGCCGCACGTGTCTCGAGGGCTCGTTTGAGTCGCTTGGGATTGTCCCGGGGGGAAGTACGGGCCTTGAGCAATTCCTTGTTGCCAAGAGGTCGACTTCAGGAGCGGGTATTCCCGCTGCCGCATTTCTTGAGCAGGCACGGAACGGGGTTCCTGGAGGAATTGCTCTCGGCAGGGCGATTAGATGACTTTTCGCATCACGTGCTCATTCTGGAGGGGAGAGATGTCTGATGTCGACATAATGGCTTTCGGAGCCCACCCCGATGATGTGGAGATCGGTTGTGGCGGGACGTTGATCAAACTGAGTGACGCAGGCTACTCCGTGGTGATTGTGGATATGGTACGTGGAGAGCTAGGGACTAGCGGGACGGTCGATACGCGCGCTCAGGAGGCGAAGGACTCGGCCAAGATCATTGGGGCGATGGCGCGAGAGAACCTGGGCCTGGAGGATGGCAATATCCACGTCAGCAACGAATCCAAGAGGAAGGTAGTCGAGGTGATCCGCGAGTATCGCCCTCGCTTGGCATTGCTACCTTACCATGAGGATAGGCACCCCGATCATTATCACGCCAGCCAACTAGCCTACGAGGGCATCTTTCTGGCAGGTCTGAGTCGGTACGACACGGGCCAAGGAAGCTATCGTCCTCCAAGGGTCGTGTACTACGCTGGGTGGTACGAGTTTGATCCAACGTTCATTGTAGACATAACGGCACAGTTCGAACGAAAGATGGATGCGATCTACGCCTTCTCCACGCAGTTTCAACCGGGAGACACACATTATCAGCAGGCTGGGCTGACCTCACGCAACTATGATAAGGTGATTGTGGGGCGAATGATTCACTGGGGTATAGCGATTGGTGTGGAGTATGGGGAGGGCTTCCTGATTCGGGGAGTGATGAGGGTGGAGAATCCACTCGAAGTGGAGTTCTCATCCTTCTAGCGATGATCACAAGGTATCATGTTCCTGGATACCTGCAAGGAAGGGAGCACATCATGCGTATTGGGATAGCGTGCTATCCAACTCACGGTGGAAGTGGAGTTGTGGCGACGGAACTGGGCAAGCATCTGGCCGAACGAGGCCATGAGGTGGCTTTCATCAGCTACGCCACCCCGCTGCGGCTAACAGAGATTCCGCCGAGGGTCAGCTTCCACGAAGTCCAGATCTCGGAGTATCCTCTCTTGAAGAATTTCCCCTACACGCTGGCACTTGCCTCCAAGATGGCGGAAGTTGCGCGGATGAAGAAGCTGCAAATCCTACATGTGCACTACGCCATTCCCTTTGCCACTGCCGCGCTACTGGCTCAACAGATTGCTCCAGAGCTGGATCTCAAGCTTGTGACGACCTTGCACGGCACCGATGTGACCCTGGTTGGCAGCAACCCATCATTTCAACCTATCACTGCTTTGACGATCGAGAACTCGGACGCCGTCACGGCAGTATCTCAGTTTCTGAAGGAAGAGACCTATCGGCAATTCCCGGTGCGCAAGGAGATTGATGTCATCTACAATTTCGTGGACCCCGACCGATACGAGCACCCGATCCCGGCCTGCGTTCCTACCCGCGCTTGCCCCGACCGGTTCACCTTGATGCACATCTCCAATTTTCGGCCGGTCAAACGCGTCGGTGACGTGATTAGGATATTCGCTCTTTTCCTGAAGAAACTGGATGCACGGTTGATGATGGTTGGGGATGGGCCTGACTTCTTTTATGCGTCACGGTTGGCAGGGGAGCTGGGCGTTGCGGACAAAGTGGAATTCATCGGCGTCGTTCCGCGAATTGCACCTTTGGTGCAGGCTGCTAACTTGCTACTGCTTCCCAGCGAGACCGAGAGTTTTGGATTGGTGGCACTTGAGGCGATGGCCAGTGGGGTGCCGGTTGTCGCCAGTGATGTGGGCGGTCTCCCCGAGGTTGTTGAGCATGGGGTTTCGGGGTACCTTGCCCCGGTGGGGGATGTTGACAAGATGGCCGAGTACGCGATTGAGATCCTGTCAAGCTGCTCAACTTGCAGGACGTTCTCCCGCAATGCGCGTCAGCGCGCGGTTGGGCGCTTCGACTATCACGATATCGTCCCTCAGTACGAGGCGGTCTATCAACGGGTCTTGGAGTAGGGACGTATGGCAGAGAGTTTCAAAACCCGGTTCTAGCTTCGATGGGGCTGGGATCAGCATTGAACCTCTGTGTTAATGGCTGGATGTCCGTGCCGCCCCACCGCAATGAACGCCACGAGAGAGACCCATGGGCGAGCTGGATAGGGACTTCTGGGACGATGCGTTCGCCGAGATCCAGGCCAGGTGGACGTTGCTGATCAGACTCTTGATGCGGAGCTAGATGGCCTGGTGCCTGGTACGGCACTGTACCTTGGCTGGGGTTCGGGCACGAATGGTCTGAAGCTTGCCAGGCGCGGGTGGTCGGTCACAGGAGTCGACTGGGCCGAGGACGCCATCAAGGTTGCCACGCAAGCCGCGACAGATCAGGGCCTCGACGCCACCTACATCTGTAGGAGTTCAAATTACCAGGGAGACGTTGATTATGTTCAGCCTTTGTAAGGTCGTCATCGATGGCGCAATCCTGTCGGTCATCGCTTCTCTTCTCATCATAGTCTCATTATGCTTCAATCCTCGCATGTGGTTGCAGGATTATCCGAAAGACATCCAAGACAGAGTTCCCCCGAAAACGAAAGAGGAAAAGCGGCAAGCGCTGGTGGTGGGGATACCATTCCTGATCGTGCTCGTGGCAGTGCCCCTCAGCTCGACGCTAGTGCTGAATGTCCAGGGTGGAGGTGATACCTCTTTTGTCCAGCTCTTCCTGAATGCATTTGGGGTCGCTTTTGTTTTCAATCTTGTTGACCTGCTGCTACTTGACTGGTTGATGTTCTGCACCATCACGCCGAAGTTCCTCGTGATTCCGGGAACGGAGGGTATGGGGGCGTACAAGGACTACTGCTATCACTTCAAGGGAGCACTAGTCGGGACCGCTCTGTCGATCGTAGGCGGCTTGGTGATAGCCGACATAGTGTGGTGTATTTAGTCAAGCGTCGAGAAGAGACAGGCTTGAAGGACAATGCGCTATGAAAGTGTCAGGAATCGCCACCGTTCCTGGCCCTTCGGTCGCTATTTGCGAGTGGCCTGGTATTCCCAGTGAAAGCGCGGCTTCGTCTTCAGTTCAGGTCTTGGCACGGGAAATCCCAAAGAGTGCCATTGACCGTGAATCACTTTGCGGCATGAAGACAAAGGAGGAGTAGGCATGGCAACATACTTATTGTTTGGGGAGTATTCGCACAAAGCGATCAAGGAGATCAGTGCTGAACGCACCGACGATGCCATCGCTTTGATAGAGAAGCATGGCGGAGTGCTAAAATCGGGATATGCTCTGCTTGGAGATGCCGACCTGGTTCTCATCGTAGACCTCCCGGGTACGGAGCAAGCGATAAAGACCTCTGTCGCTTTGACCAAACTGCTGGGGATCGCATTTACGACAACACCGGCAGTGACTATTGAGAAGTTCGACAAGCTAATGGCGGAGGTGTGAGAATTCTCAGCCACCAAGCGGTAATTCTAGGCAGATGATGAATGCGTCGAGGCGGGAAACAGTAGTGTAAGGAATAGAAGGGCTCTTTGGGATTTCCCACTAATTTGTTTCCCAACGACAAGATACACGTTCATTACCTGCTTGAGGGGGCAACCGGTGTGGCCTGAGCGAAACCCAGGCTGCCTGTCTGCTTAAGAAGCTCGTCGAGCAGGGTGAGTTGCACATGATCGGGCGGGGTCGTGGTGCCAGCTGTCAACTCGGAAACGACAAAGGGAAGCTGTTGCAGTGGTTTCTGGTCCAGGCGGGGCAGCGTAGCCAGGGAGCCTTTGAATCGCGCAGCACGATGCTCTTGCCCGAGGATGAACCGGTAATGGAGACCCGCGAGAAGTGTTCCCGCCCTTGACACTAGAAGTCCTGAGCAATGGCAAGCCAAGTGGTTGGTAGCGCGCCGCAAAAGTGTGTCCCAAGTGATGGGGGCTGATCATCTCCTCCAGGCCAACCCGAACTGCGTGCTTTTCACGATGCGCCGAATGACCGCCGGATTCCTCGACGATCCTCGTTGCTTCTGCAATAGCGGATTGTCGTCTTCGCGGCGAAGGCGAGGGGCCAGGCCCTCGGTATCAACTCTGGAGTCGGGGGAGAATCAAGTACCGACAACGAAGGTCCTTGGCCGTCCAAACTCGCGCCCCTGGTGACTTGGCGGTGTTCGTTAGTTTCTACCACCGAGGGTAGCGGTTGCCACACGTTCCCGACTACTGCGGCCCCGGTTGTGATTGCGGGCTGATCGTCTCCTTCGCGACTGGTTCGAGCGGTTTCCCTGCGATTTGCGTTCCGACACAGAGCCACCATAGTTGAACCCGGGCAATCGCCGCCGTTCGATGCGTTCGCCCAGCACCTTTTCGATCGCGCCCACCAACGGCTCATCGCCCTGAGCCACAAAGGTAAAGGCTTCACCGGTCTTGTGTGCGCGGCCGGTGCGCCCTATACGGTGCGTGTAGGCATCCACGGTATCAGGCATGTCAAAGTTGATCACGTGAGAGATATCCTTCACGTCGATGCCGCGCGACGCAACGTCGGTGGCGACGAGAATGTCGTATTTGCCATTCCGAAAACCGTTGATTGCCCTCTGTCGCTGATTCTGCGACATGTTACCTTGCAGTGCCGCTGCGCGATACCTGCGTTTTTCCAGGTCGCGAGCCAGGTTGCGAGCACGATACTTGGTTCGGGTGAAGACCAGCACGCGGCCTGTAGCTGTCTGTTCCAGTGTGGCCATGAGCAGTTTTTTCTTGAGGCTTTGCGGTACGGGATAGAGGGCGTGTGAAACGGTTTTGGCCGGGGCAATCGGGCCGATCTGCACGGCAACCGGGTCTTTGAGAATGGTGTCGGCCAGTTGGCGGATATCCTTGGGCATCGTGGCCGAGAAAAAGAGTGTCTGGCGTCGCGCCGGCACGAGCTTCAGAATGCGACGAATGTCGGGCAGGAAGCCCATGTCGCACATGCGATCTGCTTCGTCCAAGACCAGTACTTCGACGTGAGACAGGTCAATGCTACGGTCGTTGGCCAGATCGAGTAGACGGCCCGGGCAGGCAACAACGATCTCTGCGCCGCGACGCAAGGCCTCGACCTGGCGATTCTTGCTGACGCCACCATAGATGGTGACGCTGCGCACTCGAGTCTTCTTGCCCAGATCGACACTCGCCTGGTGGATCTGCTCGGCAAGCTCGCGTGTGGGCGCTACAATGAGGGCACGCACCTGGCGCAACGGTCCTTCGATCAGCCGCTGCAAAATGGGCAGGACAAAGGCCGCGGTTTTCCCGGTGCCGGTTTGTGCTGTCCCCAGCACGTCGTACCCCTTGAGCACGACGGGAATCGCCTGCTGCTGGATTGGGGTCGGCGTGGTGTACCCCAGTGACTTGATGCCCGCGCTGATGCGCGGATCAAAAGAGAAATGTTCGAAATTCAAGTTAAGTACTCCTTGACTGTATTGAGCCAAGTCGCACTCTTAGCTCTGTGATAGGTTCAGGCTTGGTGCCTGTGAGTCGGGCTAGATTGGCACAAAAAAACACCGTTCCGATTTCGCGAATCGGAACGGTGAAAGATGCCAAACCGATTGACTTGACCAACGTAGGAGATTATACGTTGAGATGGTATTTGTGTCAAATCGGGCGGTGTGGTTGCCCGAGGGAGCATTTTATTCTCGCAGCACGATGCTCTTGCCCAAGGATTAACTGGCGATGGAAATCCGCGACCATTCTTTCCGCCCCTGAAACTGGTAGTCCTGAGCAATTGCAAGCCAAGTGTCTGGTAACGCGAAAACTGGGAAGTGAAGATCTGTCCTTACAAGAAAGGGGCACGGGCAGAAGTAGCTCACGCACTGTCGATGATGTCACATAGTCGGTGCTGTCCGAAGCTGTTCAGTCATCATGCTGCACCAGAGGCAGCGTGAACCGAAACACCGTCCCTTCACCCGGTGTGTTTTCGACCCAGATTCGACCGCCCTGTGCTTCTACCAGGCTTTGAGCGATAGACAGGCCCAGACCACAGATAGCCACTCCCATCAACTCCTTGGTCTCGTCCTGATACGCCCTACACCTACCAACATCAAATCGCATTGCTCGCGGCTCAGTTGCGACAAAAGTCCTCCCGGTGAACGCGTGAGGGGGACAGATGTCCACGCATTTGTTGCACTTGCCACAGCGCTCGCGTATCGGTGGGCCAGTGACATCAATCTCGGCATCGGTCAGTATCGTCGCCCAGGGCACTCTCGGGCCCGCTTCCGGTGTGACCAGTAGGCAACTCTTGCCGATCCAGCCCAAACCGGCCAGATGCGCGGCCATCTTGTGGGAGAACGCCCCCAGAAGTCGCTCCGAGTCCACGCTCTGGGAAGCAGGTACCGGCAGCGCTCTGTAGCCCCTGCCCTGCACCATACTGCTCAGCCGAGAGGTGATGGAATCGAGCCGCTGGTTTACCAGAGTGTAGGCGTGGTACTTGTAGTTCATCGCTACTGCGGTTCGAATCGCTGAGGCAGTTGATCTACGATGGGATGTAGAAGGGCAATGCCGATGGAGATTGCACAAGGAGCGAAGCGATCGCCGATCCCCCTTGTTCCAGTGTCGCGTCGCTTGCCACGGATAGGTCGGCCACGCCGAAGGAGTCCACTCCGCTGCTTTCCGACATTCCCCTCAACTGGGCGTCGAGCTCCATGTGCACCACTTCGCTTCCTTCCTCCAATGAGGCTGATGATGATGGTACTAGTATAGGGAATCCCTTGCCACCGTCAATCAGCAGGTGGGCACTGCGTGGGGAGATTCGGAGTGCCGGTGGGGGGCTATTGGGATGAGGCAACTGGCTCAGACGACCCCCAACTTCCAACCCATTTCCATTGACACCTCGCTGCGGCCGCTGTATACTACCTCCATTCAGCAGAGTGCAACTACCAAATGCCGCTTACTGAGGGAACCTGGCCTTCGAGAACAGGAGTCGCTATGCAACACAGATACTTCGGCAGCACGGGCGTCAGCGTTTCCATCCTTGGTTACGGTGCTATGCGCCTGCCCACGCGTACGGGCGGCAAGGTAGACCTCGACCGGGCGGTGCCGCTCCTGCGACGCGGCATCGACCTGGGTATCAACTATATTGACTCAGCTCACATGTATATTCGAGGCACCAGCGAAGTCGCCGTTGGAGTGGCCATCAAGAGCTACGAGCGCGAATCGCTCTACCTGGCCACCAAGATTCAGATCGGCAGTTCCTATGCCAATGACGCTGTGTCATGGCTTCACAAGCTGGACAAGAGCCTCCGACGCTTGGACACGCCCTACATCGACTTCATCTACTTCCATGACTTTGGCTGGCGAAAGTTCCAGGACTACGTTGCTGGACGGGGCAAGATACTGAAGGCCGCTCGACGGGTGCAGGCCCAGGGGCTCGTTCGCCACATCTGCTTCTCCAGCCACGATTCGGTCACCAATGTCATCAAACTGATTGATACGGGCGAGTTCGAGGGCCTGTTGCTGCAGTACAACTACCTGGACCGCCACAACACCCCAGCCATAGCCAGGGCGGCGGAAAAGGGCATGGGCGTGGCTATCATGGGACCCCTCGCGGGCGGACGGCTGGTGCGCCGAGGAGTGGGAGGTTCTGGTAAAGGCCATGGGCCGGCAGTCTCGCCAGCTCAACTGGGCCTGCGCTTCGTTTGGTCAAATCCCTGCGTGAGCGTCGCCCTATCGGGCATGAACGCCTTGGATCAGATCGAGGAGAACGCCGCCACTGCTGACCAGCCGGAGATGAGCGATGCGGAGTTGGCTCAGGTCCAGCCACTGGTCGAGCAGAGCAAGTCCCTGGCCGATCTCTACTGTACCGGCTGCGGCTACTGCATGCCCTGCCCCAACGGGGTCGACATACCTGGCAACTTCGAGGTCTACAACCAGGGCAGAATGTTCGACCAGCTTGATCGCGCGCGCCAGGCCTACGACGCTTCCATCGCCGAGGAAGCTCGGGCCAGCGCCTGCATTCAATGTCGTGAGTGCGAGGAGAAGTGTCCCCAGAACATCAGGATCAGCGAGTGGATGCCTCGGGTCCACGCAGTGCTAGGTGAAGGCCAGCCCTATCCCTGATGTGGTTGGCTGAACAGGAAAGTGCACCCAAGACCTGTCAGAGACGCAGCGTTAGCCAAAGCGAATGCATCAAATGATCTGATACCGGTGGTCTTCATCATCAGGAGCTTGTTGGTCAATAGCATAGCCGTCATGGCACTAAACCACGCCAAGCAGTCCCGAAACAGACTGCTTGGCGGTCTTCTGACTACGTACCAGGACAATGATGCGGCCCAATACTACGACTCTTCACTGCTGAAGAGCTGCGGCAAGCGGTATCTGCTCTTCAGTGGGGTCATTGTCTGTCTTGCTCTCACCAGTATGGTGGTGCCGCTCATCATCCGCGTACATAGCTATCCTGTTATCGTTGGGAATCACCGTTCATGCGAACGCTGCCTCGCCGTGGTGCATCTGCACGGCCAGTACGCGCATCTGCTCTTGGGCCGCAATTCCTCGCTCTGCGCCGGCGGGCACTATGGCCAGAGCGCCCGTGACCAGGCTGCTGGTGTCCTGGTCGTCGTTCAGACGCAGCCGTCCACGACCCTCGAGGACGTAGTAGAGCATTAGGCACTCCACCGTGCACGGGCCGACACTCTGTCCGGGTTCCAGGCAAAGTAGTCGGGTCGTTACGTCCTCCGAGTCCAGCAGCACCTGCACCTGATCCCTGTCAGAGGCAAAGATAGTAATCGCCTCTGTATCTATCACGCGAGCCGACACTGACTCACTCATGCTTGTCTCTCCCTTGCCCGGGACTTGGTCCACCAGCCTAATGCATCGTCTTGTGGGCAAGCCTCAATGCAGGCCCCACACGCGAAGCAGTCGGAGTGGATGCTTTTCCCCTCGAAGAAGTCCGCCATCGCCCCGCTGGGACAGGCATTGACGCACGACTTACATTCCTTGCACGCCTCCCGATTGATGCGCGGGCGCAGCAAGCTCACCTGCTCGACCAGCCAGCCCACTAGCCCGAAGGGGCAGAGGAACCGGCACCAGGGACGGTAGAGGAACATGCTGGCGACGAGCACGCCGGCTGAGAACAACGCGATCCACACGGTGAAGTTGAACGAGAAGAGTTGGAACGGGTCGATGATGCCGATCCAATCCAGCCCGGCCGTGACCAATCCCCCGATCAGCACCACGAATGAGACGATGCGCACGCTGTTGGAAACCCAGAAAGGTGGCTTCCACTTGGGCAGCGGCACGCGGTGGAGCAGGTCTTGCAGGAGTCCCAATTGGCAGCCCCAGCCGCAGATGGATTTATTGGACACCCAGACCATCAGCAAGAGGATGACCAGCATGGCGACGACGGGCAGCACAAGCTGGTGACGCACCAGGCCGGTGGTGAGCAGCGTGCGCAGAGAAGAAACGGGATTGGGGTTCAGGTCGCCCGAAATCAGGAAGCCGAAAACGAATCCAAAGAGCAGCACACCGCCGATGAGGAAGGAAGTGCGTGCTTTGAACGATACCTTGCGGCGCTGCAAGAGTATCGTGGCGCCGATGACGGTGACGATCCAGAGCACGAACTTGACCAAGACTAGTGGGTTCAATGTGGTTTGATTGGGCATGGGAAACCTCCGGGTTATAGTATATGTGTGGTTTGAGTGGGGCGCGGTGTCTTGACCACCAAGAAACGGAAGATGGTGTCGCTTTCGTTGAGCAGTCGATGCGGGATACGGGCCGGGCTAACGGTGAGCGTGTCGGTGGATATCTCCTCTCGCTCGTCCCCGATCTCAACGATGCCGCGTCCCTCGAGTACATAGAAGAACACGTCTACCGGCGTGATGTGCAGCTTCAGAGCCTCGCCGGGTTGCAGTGTGACCATCACTGCCTGGACGTGTTCCGTCTGGTGCAGATTCCTCGCGCTGACACCGTGGGGGTTGGGACCGTCAGCGGCTGTTGATGCATCGACAATCTACATTGTTCGTCCTCCTGTCTTGAATCCGTGTGATTTTGGTCCTCTACGTACGTCTAGTGCACGGCGGCTCGAATCTGCCGCTGGCACGAAGCCTCCGCTGGTTGGCGCTCACCAGGGATCGTCAGATTCCGGCCCTTCGGTACGCTCAGGACAGGGACTACGTGAGAGAATTGGCGCTCTAGACGGGATCTGACGATCCCCTTCGAGCACGAAACCCGCGGAAGACTAGTGCCCAGCTGTACTTGCCTCTTCTTCAGCCGAAGTGATGGCCTGCTCCAGCAGAGTCAGCAACGTCGTTCTCTCTTTGGGTGTCAATCCCTTGAACAGACTCTCCATCTTGTCGCGGCGAAAAGCGAGCGCCCGCTGACACAGCGTCTGACCCTGCGTGGTCGGGAGGAGTTGGACGGCGCGTCCATCCTGCGGGTGGGGCTGCGCTCCAGCAGCCCGGCCTTCTCCAATCGGCGCACTCCCACGCTGACAGTTGCGGCGGTGAGACCCAGCCCGTCTGCAATGGCCTGAATGCCACATCCAGGCGAGGCCTCAACCCGCTCAAGCAAGGTGAGTTGCGGCATCGTTATCCCGCTGTCCTGCAAGGGGTGTTGACCGAATGCCACTCTGCGCAGGCGACCGAACAGACCCAGGAGATGATCCTCTGCAGGTAGTGATTCCTTGATCATTGAGTCTTTTCCTCTTTACGCACTTAGTTAGTTAGACAAACTAAGTATATACAAGAAAAACGCGATTGTCAAATGGCTTCTCAATTTGCCTGAAGGAAGCGAGGTCTTCTTGACAAGGAAAGCGTTATGGTATAGAATTCTCTATAGAGAATGATTATTGATAAGGGCAGCAAACGTGGAGTTATTGTGTTGAGGATGCTTGCCGCACGTGCGGGCACTGTCCTGAGAGAAGCTGCTGGTGAAAAGCTGTACAGGTTACATAATCACGGCTCTAGTTATAGCCGGATTGGTGTTGGGCGGATGTAGTGCGTCAGAGAAGCTGGGATCGGAACCGACGATACTGATATCCGGCTTCGAGCCGGAGAGTGATAGTGAAGGAGTGACAGTGTCCAATCATCTAGCCAACGAAACCAGCCCCTATCTGCTCCAGCATGCCAATAATCCGGTGGACTGGTATCCCTGGGGCGAGGAGGCCCTGGCGAAAGCGAAGGCTGAGGATAGGCCCATCTTCCTGAGTATTGGGTATTCGGCTTGTCACTGGTGCCACGTTATGGCACACGAGTCGTTTGAGGACGCGAAGGTGGCGGCGATCCTGAATGAACATTTCGTGAGCATCAAAGTGGACCGTGAGGAGAGACCGGACCTGGATCGTATCTACATGAGCGCCGTGCAGGCGATGACGGGTAGGGGAGGTTGGCCCATGTCGGTGTTCCTTACGCCCGACGGTCAGCCCTTCTACGGAGGCACTTACTTCCCGCCGGAGCCGCGGTATGGCATGTTATCGTTCACGGGCGTGCTGCACGCCGTGGTGGATGCCTGGCAGAACCGCCGGCAGGAGCTTGTCGAAGGCGGGGAGCGTCTGGTGGCTGCCATGGAGGCTCAGAACTCGGTGCGGGAAGCTGGGGAACATGAAGACCTGAAGGGGGCTACGCTGGAAGCGGCTTTCGAGAATCTCTTGCTCTCCTTTGACAGTGTGCACGGTGGGTGGGGCGGTGGGCCGAAGTTCCCGCAGCCGATGGCTCTGGAGTTCTTGCTGCGGTATCATTATGGTACCGGCGACCCCCAGGCGTTGAAGATGGTAACTAAGACTCTGGATGCCATGGCCCGTGGGGGGATGTACGATCAAGTCGGTGGGGGATTTCATCGCTACTCCGTTGATGATCATTGGCTGGTGCCCCATTTTGAGAAGATGCTGTACGACAATGCCCAGTTAGCACGTGTCTATCTCCATGCGTGGCAGGTCACTGGTGATCCATTCTATCGCGCTATCGTTGAGGAGACGCTGGATTACGTTGTGCGAGAGATGACGAGTCCAGAAGGTGGTTTCTACAGCACTCAGGACGCCGACAGCGAGGGCGAGGAGGGCAAGTTCTTCGTTTGGTCGCGGGCCGAGATCAGGGAACTCCTGGGGAAGGAGTCCGGCGAGTTTATGGCGGCCTACGGTGTTACCGAGATCGGCAACTTCGAAGGACGGAACATCCTGGCATTCGTCGGTGACGCGGCCCAGCGATCAGCGCTGCTAGAGGAAAGGACGACGCTTTTTGATGCTCGGGAGCAGCGAGTGCATCCCAGCCGTGACGACAAGGTTCTGACTGCCTGGAATGGCTTGATGCTAGCGACGTTCGCGGAGGCTGCTCGGGTGTTGGATCAGGATGGCCGCTCGAGTGAGCGTGCCGAGCTTTATCGACAGGTTGCAGAGCGTAATGCCGATTTCTTGCTTCACCAGTTGCGGCGAGAGGATGGTCGTCTCTATCGTAGTTGGAAGGACGGGGAGGCCAAGGTTAATGGCTACTTGTCGGACTACACTCACCTTATTGACGGGTTGCTGGAGCTGTATCAGACTACTTTTGAACCGCGCTGGTATCTGGCGGCCAACGAACTAACAGAGGCTATGATCGAGCACTTCAGCGCCCCCGATGGTGGGTGTTTCGATACCAGCGACGATCACGAGATCTTGATCCTTCGCCCCAGGGAGTTGCAGGATAACGCCGTTCCCTCCGGCAATGGCATGGCGACCTTCGTACTATCTCGCCTGGCAGGGTTGGCCGTCGAACCGCGTTATGGAGAATTGGCTTGGGATAACCTGGTGAGCGTGCATCCGCTGCTGGGGCAGTATCCGCTGGGCTTTGGCCAATGGCTGATTGCGTTGGACTACGTGCTGTCGCATCCTCGCGAAATCGCTATCGTTGGCGAGCCTGAACCGGTCGAAGCTAGCGCCTTGCTGGATGTTAGTAGGAATGGCTATCGTCCCCACCAGGTCGTAGCGATAGGCACTGCTGGCAGCACGTCGCCTGTCGTGCCGTTGCTACAGGGGCGTGTTCCGGTCGATGGGCGCGCCACGGCCTATGTTTGCGTTGACTTCGCCTGTCGTCCTCCCGTCACTGACACGGAGGATCTGCGGGCGTTGCTGGAAGAATTGGATTCTAGTTGAGAATATCCTGGAGGCAAGAACAATGTTGGAAAAGGGAAATACAGCACCTGATTTCACTCTCACGGCCGACGATGGCAAGGAGGTGAGTCTATCGGACTTTCGTGGCAAGAAGGTGATCGTTTACTTCTATCCTAAAGCCAGTACCCCCGGCTGCACCAAGCAGGCCTGCGCTCTCCGTGACGCCTATCCTGACATTGATGGGCAAGGAGCTGTGGTGATTGGTATCAGCCCTGACCAACCTGAGGCGCTGGTCAAGTTCCGCGAGAAGTACGACCTGCCATTCATCCTGCTCTCAGATCCGGAGCACGAAGTAGCCGAAGCCTATGGTGCCTGGGGAGAGAAGATGATGTTTGGCAAGGTGAGAATGGGCATCATCCGCAGCCATGTTGGGATAGATGAGGAGGGCCGGGTGATGGAAGCCCAGTTAAAAGTCAAGCCGCTTACAACGGCAGACCTGGCGCTTAGGATCATTAGGTTGTAGTCACATCACTTTGCGCTAGACCTTGCTTTTAGGCCACGGGCGTTGTATAATGGATAGGGTTCCGGTGGATGGATATCCGTGTAGAGCGGAAACGACGAAGTGAAGGCTGGGTAGCAAGCAGTCCAGATTCAGATCACAACAGGAGGCAAGTACCATGACAGAGTTGAGCAGCAGCATCCAAGAAGGTGATTGGAAGAAAGAGAAACACATGCCGGTTATAGAGGCGCCGGACCAGGTCAAGGCTGGGGAGCTGTTTGAGGTGAAGGTCAGTCTTGGGAAAGAAATCGCTCATCCCAATACTACTGAGCATCACATCAGTTGGATCTCCCTCTACTTCCTTCCGGAAGGGGAGAAGTTCACCCACCAGGTGGGTCATTTCGAATTGTCCGCTCATGGCGAGTCCGCTGCCGGGCCGAACGAGGGACCTGTGTACACCCATCACGGGCTGACCACCTCGCTGAGGATCACCAAATCGGGCACACTTCAAGCTCTGGCGCTGTGCAACATCCATGGGTTGTGGCAGAGCAGCAAGGAGATCAATCTGGCTTAGATCTTGCCCAGGAGCTGTTCACGATCTCGCAGGTTGGAAGCCAGGTCAGATCTGACCCTGGTTACAAATCTGTGAGGAGTGTTCCAAGTGCGTGGAAGGGCAAGAGGAGTTGCTTGCCGAATGAAGAACAATCCTAGGAGGTAGGAAATGCCTGAGTTTCTCAATCCTTTCAGTGGAAAGGTGCCGGATCGGAAGCTGACCAAAGAGGAGTTGATTCGAGCGATTCGCCTGGATCTCGCCGCTGAGCATGAGGCGGTGCATCTCTACATGGCCCACGCCGAGGCCACCGATGATCCCTTGGCCAAGGCAGTCCTTATTGACATCGCCAACGAAGAGCGGGTTCACGCTGGTGAGTTCGCGCGTCTACTCCAGGTGCTTACTGGAGATGAGGACGAATTCCTGAAAGAGGGCGCTGAAGAGGTTGATGAGATAGCCGCCGAGCTTTAGAAGAACAGGTCTAGCGCCGAGATTCTGGAGTAAACAAGAGGGGGGCGAATGCCAGCCATTGAGATCAGGCCCGACGTTTTTTGGGTAGGGGTCAATGATAGGACAACTGATCTCTTCGAGGGCCTGTGGCCGATCACAGAGGAAGGTGTTTCGTATAACGCCTATCTGATAGACGATGAGACGAAAGCCATCGTTGACCTGTCGAAAGCGCTGAAGACGGACGAGTTCTTCGACCGTATCTCCGAGATTGTGGCTGTCTCGGAGATAGACTATGTGATCATCAATCACATGGAACCGGATCACACCGGTGTGCTGCGTACATTACGGAGAATAGCCCCGGATATAGCCATCCTGGGTTCTGCCAAGACGAAGCAGATGCTGGCGTCCTTCTATGGGATCACCGAGAACGTCAGAGTCGTCGAAGATGGTGAGACGCTGCATCTGGGCAGAAGGACACTGCAGTTCTTCTCTATGCCCTTTGTGCATTGGCCAGAGACGATGATGACCTACGAGACATCGCATCGGATTCTCTTTTCCTGTGATGCCTTTGGCAGCTACGGGGCCCTCCGTGGAGCTATCTTCGATGACGAGTACGAGGACTTGGACTTCTATCTGAAGGAAGCTCTGCGCTACTACGTCAACATCGTGGCGAAATTCAGCAGACCTGTTCTCAAGGCTATCGAGAAACTGGCCGATGTCCCCTTGGAGATCATAGCTCCATCCCATGGGCTCATCTGGCGCAAGCAGCCCGGAACCATCGTGGACCTTTGCAAGAGATGGGCCGAATACGCCACCGGCAAGACCGGGGTGGGAATCACACTCATCTATGGTTCGATGTACGGCAACACGGATGCGATGATGAACGCCGTGGCCCAAGGCATATCGAGCGTAGGAATACCCCTGGAGATCTTCGATGCTGCGCGGACTCACGTAAGCTATATCTTACCGTCTCTGTGGACGAAGATGGGCGTGATGGTTGGTGCGCCTACGTACGAGGGCGGGCTCTTCCCGCCACTTGCGCAGGTTCTGGAGATGGCTGTGGCGAAGCGTGTGTTGAACAAGAAGGTCGCCAAGTTCGGCAGCTACGGGTGGAGCGGCGGCGCTTTGAGGGAACTGAAGACGATCGTGGAGCCTGTGAAGTGGGAGCTGACTGACTCCTTGGAGTTTATCGGGGCGCCCACCGAGGAGGATTTCGAGAGGGGCAAGGAGTTCGGGGCTGCTTTCGCAGAAGTCATAAAGGCTCAAGACTGAAAGGTTGCCTCTCCCGCCGGCTGACGAGTGGAGGCAAGCACAGGGCGTGGCAAGCACAGGGTACAGCAAGCATAGGGCGCGGCAAGCACAGGGCGCGGCAAGCAGCGCCCCTACGAGTGATGAATGGAGGATGTGTGGTCGACCTGTGCGGCTTGGGCGACGCGTTGTTGGAAGCGACTTTCGTGGCGCGGGACAATCGCTTTCGGGTAACGGTGGAATTGAATGGTGAGTACGTATGGACTCACCTGGGAAATTCGGGTCGATTGACGGAACTGCTTACGCCAGGGCGACGGCTGTTCCTGAGGCCAGTGACTACTCAGGGACGCAAGACGGCCTACGATCTGCTACTGGTTGATCTGGATGGTGTATTGGTCTCGGTGGATGCACGCTTGCCTAACGCTTTGATCGGAGAGGCTCTCAGAGAAGGCAATCTTGCTCCTTTCGATGGCTACGAGACGATTCGGCGAGAGGTCAGGTGGGGTGGAAGTCGGTTGGATTTTGTTCTGGAGGACCAGAGCCGACGCTGTCTCATCGAAGCCAAGTCAGTGACCTTGGTCAAAAGGGGAGTAGCCCTTTTCCCTGATGCGCCCACTGTACGTGGTCGCCGGCACGTGGAGGAACTGCGGCGGGCTGCGGCACAGGGGGAGAGAGCCGCCATTGTCTTTGTTGTGCAGCGAGGAGATGCGAGCGCTTTCGCCTCCAACGATGAAGCGGATCCAACCTTTGGTGTTGCTTTGCGCGCTGCTGTCAAGGGGGGAGTAGAGGTCTACGCCTATGCTTGTCGGGTGAGTCAGAATCAGGTCCGACTCGGTCGGGACTTGAAAGAAGGCTGGACAGCAATCGATAGACGGGTCTTGGTGCTTGCTGCGGCGGCTGCCGTGGCGGTTGCGCGAGAGAACGATACTGAGCAGGGACGCGGATTTGTGCGGATTCATGCCGATCTTACCATCCCTGGGGAGAAGGGGAGGATGCAGAGATGCGCTTTGTGATCATCGGTAACGGTGTAGCTGGTGTTACGGCCGCCAAAGCACTGGCGGAGGGAGGAAGTGGGGCCGAGGTAGAAGTATACACCCGGGAAGCATACCACTACTACCCGAGACCTCGCCTGCAAGAGTTACTGGCAGGGCAGATGGAGATAGACGATGTCTACTTCCGTCAGCCAGCCTGGTACGAGGAGAGGGGTATCGCGGTTCATCTGGGGACTGAGGTGAGGGAGATTGATACTGCTGGAAAGCGGATCATTCTGGTCGGTGGGGAGAGCGTGGACTATGATCGGTTGCTGTTGGCCACCGGCGGCCATCCCTTCATTCCGCCTATCAAGGGCGTGGACAAGCAAGGAGTCTATGCTCTTCGTACCCTCGAGGATGCCAAGGCCATCAGGGAACGGGCCATGGGGGCAGAGCGAGCGGTGGTTGTAGGCGGAGGTCTCTTGGGATTGGAGGCTGCCAGGGCTCTCAGGGCACTGGGCATAGGGGTTACCGTTCTGGAGATGGCTCCGTTTCTTCTTCCTCGTCAGCTTGATGCCGAGGGAGGGGGACTCCTGAGAGAGTTGATTGGAGCGATGGGCATTGATGTGGTAGTGGGTGCTGCCACCCAGGCCGTCGTGGGCGAGGAATGGGCCACTGGCGTGGAGATGAAGGATGGTGAGAGGATAGATGGGGACCTAATCATCATCTCGGCCGGCATTCGCTCGAGCGTGGATCTGGCCCGGAGCGCTGGGCTGGAGGTCAAGCGGGGAGTGGTTGTGGATGAGCATCTGCAGACGAGCGCCGAGGATATCTACGCGGCGGGCGATGTGGCTGAGTTCGAGGGCCGGGTGTATGGTATCATTCCGGCGGCG
>Ga0075114_10000778_pt1 | contig 18584 bp, 29 predicted proteins | sample AntAceMetag02UKM_FD_69784 | JGI IMG/M metagenome (GOLD analysis project Ga0075114, IMG submission 69784) | Saline lake microbial communities from Ace Lake, Antarctica - Antarctic Ace Lake Metagenome 02UKM | ecosystem: Environmental > Aquatic > Non-marine Saline and Alkaline > Saline | place... | reverse complement strand
CATTGGATGTAGGCAGCTAGCATGACAGCAAAATCGACACAATCACCGGACATAGATATCAGCGAATACTTAGGCTGTTGGACGAATCTGTCATCGTAGTGGTACCAATCCTTGTCTCTTACATCCTTAAGAAACTGGCGGGCTCCTTGGGCAGTTTGAGGATACAGTGGCTTCGACGGGTCTGTGAATGAGTACTCAATCGGCGGCGGTGGCGGCACGTAGGGCGCGGGCATGTAGCAACCAGATAACACAAGGACAACAATGAGAACAGCGCAAACCTTCATGGGTTCATTATACCGAGCAATTCACCTTCGGCCATGTCTTGAGACAGCCCCCCGTAGTGGTCGATGGTCGTTTCCGCTCGGGAATGACCTAACCAGTATTTGATCACCGCTATCGATCCCCCGGCCGCTTTGGTGTTCTGTGCCCACGAGTGGCGGAACATGTGAGGGTGAACACCGACGCGATTTGGATTCGGGCTCTCGATTCCGGCGGCCTGGGCCTTGAGGGTTACGATTTGTTCAAGGCGGCGAATGGTGATCGGCTGTGAGCGGCCCCTAGCGTCCTTGCGGCGGCTCGGGAACACATACCCCTTGAGGGTGGACCCCCTGAGAATTTTGAGGTCGCTGAGTAGGTCCGGGTACAGCTTGCCGAATCTCAAGGTTCGTTGTTTGTTTCCCTTGCCGATCACGGTAACGGTGCCCTGTCTCAAGTTGAAATCTGACCATTGAAGCTCTGCCGTTTCGCTGCCACGGGTGGCGAGATAGGCAAGGCACTTGACCAACACACGATCGCGCAAGATGAGCTCACCGGCTCGCTGTGTCTTGGTCGGTATGTCGGCATTGATGATCGCTTGGATCTGAGCGGGCGAAAGCGGGAATTCCGACGCTTGGTTGTGCTGGCGCGGTCGTGCACTCATGCTATCCCCCGTTCCGTTGGAAAGAATGCTTGGTACCCCTTGTGAAAACTGACAAGGACGGTTCCGACGGGCCCATTACGTTGCTTGGCCATGATAAGCTCAGAGGGCGACACCGGCGACTTTTGCTGCTCCTCAATCTCGTGATAGTCCTTGCGATAAAGAAGCATCACTACGTCGGAATCAATTTCCAGTGAACCCGATTCGCGCAAGTCAGACAAGCGCGGGCGCGAGCCTTCGCGGTCCTCTGGCTTACGGTTGAGTTGAGAGGCGGCAATCACCGGTACGTCCAACTCGCGGGCCAATCGCTTCAAGGACCGGGAAACATAAGATACGTCCTCTTGTCTGTTGCCATGCCGGATCCCCGCTTCGAGCAATTGAAGGTAGTCGATGAACACGGCGTCGAGCGGATGTTGTGAAGCAAGACGGCGGGCGCGGGCGCGGATCTCCAAAACATTGGCGCTGGCGTCGTCGTCGATGATGATTTTTGCCGGATCTAGCTTGGCGGCGGCTCCGGTCACGTTGCGCCATTGGTCTGTGGTCAACATTCCGGCCCGCATCAGTGAGAGGTTGACGTGCCCTTCGGCCGACATCATTCTGTCTAACAATGTCTCTTTTTTCATTTCCAGCGAGAAAAAAGCAATGGTCTTATTTTCTCGAATGGTTGCGTGGCGAATCATCTCAAGAAGAAAACTTGTCTTGCCAGTGCCCGGCCGTCCGGCAATGATACACAAGTCGGAATCCTGAAAGCCTCCGGTCATTTCGTCCAGCTTGGGAATACCTGATGCAAGGCCAGTCAACGCGCCGGAATGGCTTTGCAAGGATTCCAAGGCGTTTAGGCGCTCGTGAATGAATTCACTCACGAAAACGGCCCCTGAAATATTGCCCTGGTTGAGGTGGAATACAAGCGATTCCGCCTTGTCAAGTAGCGTTTCGGGTTCGCTGGCTTCATCGAATCCCATTTCGGCAATCCGGCCGCCCGCTTCGTGCAGCGAGCGTAGGATGTATTTCTGCTTCACGATGTCCGCGTAGTATTCGAGGCTGGCTGTTGTGGTCGTGCGGTCCAGCAGTTCGTTGAGATACGGCCGCCCGCCTGCCTTCTCCATCTCTCCTTTGTCCTCGAGTCGGCTTGCAAGCAAAACGATGTCCGAGGGCTTATCGTCTTCGAACAACTCGCGGATAGCGCGGAAAATGATTCGGTGGCGCCGCTCGTAGAAGTAGTCCGCCTCCAGCATGTCGACGAGAATCGGCAACGTCGATTCCGGCTCAAGGATCGCGGCACCGAGCACAACCTGTTCCGCTTCGATGTTCTTGGGGAGCTCGCGGACTGCCCGCCTATCGCTGCTTGGCATCAAAAGTCTCCTATTGTTGCGAGTCTCACACTGTTACAGGTTCACGCAGAACCTCAAGGGCGGCTTCAAGCATGACAACAGCGGCGGCGGTTTCGGCGAACGTCATAGGGCCGGTCGATGCTCCAACGTCTCCCTGTTCTCCGAAACTGGCCGACAAGATAGCGTCCCCGGATTCGTCGCGCTCGGCCTTCACCTGAACACCACAAACCCTAAAAGCATCATCCATGATATTCCCCCTTTCGCATCATTAGTGGGCTTTTGTTGCGAACAGCGGAATAGTGTCCCGTGTTCGCTTGTTGAAGCGCGATTGTGCGGCGGTCTGCGCGTGGTGCGCGGCGTCATGGGTCAGGTGACAGCGTTGACACATTGCCCTCAAGTTCTCGCCCGCGCCGTTCGTTATGTCGTGGTCAAGATGGGCGGTCGTGAGAACGACCATAGAGCCGGTTATAGGGTGAGCCTTGCCATGTTCGGCGCGGCAGTCGGGATAAGCCGGGCTCCCCTCGCATCGACCTCCGGCGCGTTCGAAGCGGATCCGCTTTGAAATCTCTTCCCAATCGTCGGGATACTTGGAACGGTCGAAAGGCATCCCCCTCCTATTGTTTTGTTGCGTCTTCGATGCAAATCCAGGATTCAGTTATAGGAACACCGCACCCTTTACACCGGAAAATGTTGTAGTTCCCCTCGGGGCGTTTTTTCAGGTCTGGGTAGATGTAGCGGGTACCGTCTGCATAACGTGGGCCGTCTGCATCCAGCAGCTTGTTGACGCGCAGACCACAATTTTCGCACTTACCGGCGAGTGTCTTAGGCACGTCTCCCCCTCCTATTGTTGAGCGGCTTCTCTTAGGTGTTTCTTCAAGCGACGATTCATGCGAAACGTAAGCCGTCGCCATGTCGAATGGTGATGTTTGCATTTCTTATGATCGTTCGCGCTATGACCACCACAAAAACACCACTTACGGCTCCTGTTCTCGGGGTCGCGCTTCATGGTCGGTCGGCTCATAGTTCTCTCCTTTCTTCGCTAATCTACCCGAAACGCGCAGTAAAAGTCAAATGCCACGGATTCCGGATCTGGATCCGGGGCAACGGCGGCCGGTTTACTGCGTGTTCCTCTTGAAGTGCGAAGTAAACAGGTTGCCGCTCTCTGCAATGTGCGGTTGAGCGGGTCAGCCTGTGAGCGGTGACGTGGTGGCGACTGTCAGAGAGGTCAAAGCATGCGGGTTGGTAGATGCGCGGGTCGATCTGAAGCCACTAGCGGCCATCTGAGGACATCGATTTCGAGGATTTAACCGATCAGCACGAAATAGAGTGTTTCCTTGCCAATTCGGCCCGGAATGACGCGGGCTCGCTTGCTGTCCTTGCGCCTCAAGTCCGCGAACGTCTGCGCGGCTCCCTTGGTTCGGAACGCCTTGGGATACTCTCGATATTGTTTGCCGTCGATCCGCTTGACGACTTTTCGGCCTTTGCGCTTGCGGCGGCCGGTCGATTCTCTTACACCGGTTGAAAAGAAACCCAGCGCGGCAATGCCAAGGAAGACGATAAGGAGGCCTCCCCATCCGCTCCACTGTTGCGCTCGGTCGAAGTCCATCATGAGTGAGCTCCTAGAAAACCATCATACGGGGAATAAAAGGCAACGTATATTCGACCGCTAATTTCGGGCGCTCTGCCGTGTCTGTTGACTCTGAACTATCAAAGAAGATTCTGTCGTCACTCTCTGTATTTGACTTGACCAGCCACCCATCGCCTGAATCAAGCCCTGTCTTCGTGGTTGGTGTAAGAGACCAGTTCACAAAGCCCGCGCCTTCGTCGTCAGCTATTAAGAGAGAGCCTATCTCTGCACCCACATCGCCGTATGCTCCTGCGCCACCGGGCCATACGCTCGCACCGTCGTACTTATTCCACGTCGAACCACCCTCAGTCCATGATTGCGTTAATAGGTAGACTTTGTAGGTTGTGTCGTTAACTGGATCGGACGCATTCTTATACAACGAAAAGATAGCTGAAGTTATTGCAGCACTAGAGGGCAGCCCGGAGAGATCAAATTGAATAAGAATGCGGAATGTATTCCCCCCGGTTTCGCCCATGTAGAAGTATGTCGCAGCACCGAAATTGGTATCAGCTTCGTTCGATACTAAATGAGTGTCCGTGCTGGCGAGCGATAAGGTTAGCGTAGGATCGAGAATCTTTCCAGCATGATCCCCGGGGGGTAGATGTACGGTGAGGATTGTTTTCCCCCCTTGCTCGCTGACAATCCACACCAAAGGCTCATGCAAGTTTGTCGCTGGATTACGTAGGTTCGGTTGAAGAAGACGGAAATCAGCAGTCGCCAAAGTGTTGGGATCGAATCCGGCGTGATCGTCAATCCTGAACGAGAAACTTTGCGGATGCCCTGTTCTTAGGAGGATGTCTTTTTGTAATCTGTGGCCTGCGATTGTTAGCCTCAAGTCAGCGTTACGCCACGCCTCGGGAAACGTGATCGCTTGCCCTGATATAACCCCGTCGACGTTGTTTGTGCCAAGAGGTGTAAAGCGAACATTGCTTTTCCCTTTGCCGAAATAGACAACAGGGGCATCTCCTGTGAGTTTGCTGCGGATTCGGAATTGGCACAACTCGTCAACGCCGAGAGGGAACGTCGGGTTCCCCTTTTCTCCGAGGGCGTTTGTAATCCGCTGCAACTGTCCTTGTCCATCGTGGTAGGCAATGGGCGCGAGATGCTGAGTAAGTCGAAACTTCCTGTTCCCGATCCGTTCTATCTCGCTGTGGGTTCCTTTAAGCATCCTAGAAGACCACCTTCATCCATACAGTGAGCCCCTTCCCGGCTGTACCTGATGCGATCCCGTCAATGTCGAACGTGAGAATGGCATCAGCGGCGTAAGCAGCAACAGACACAACGGGCGGCGTGGCGGCTGTCTCGGAACTCTTCTCGGTTGGGTCAATGGTGATCTTCGTGGAAATAATCGTTGTGCCAGCTTTGTGGATGTCAATTGTAGTGACTGAGGTCGTCCCGGCGGTATCACAATATGCACCAACGTCGATAACGGTCATTCCCATTGGGATACGCAGTTCACCACCGACTCCGGTATCGGCTTCGTGTGACGTGTCTTTGTCAAGAATGCGGAACTCGATGAAACGAGTAATTGCCAAGTTACTCAGCTTGGCCGATTTCTTGGCGTTGCTGTCCGCTGAATCTTCGATAAGCAGCTCATCAGCTCCGACGGTTGTTGTCTTCTCGGTAACGACGACGATTTCAGCGGCTACGTTATCATGGATAGCGGCCGCGTCGGCTCCTGTTGGTAGGTTCGTTATCTGCACTCTCTTCTTTGCGTTGCTGGCTTCGCTGTCTTCGATCAAGAGTAAGTCAGCGGCGACGGGTGAAGCCTTCTCGGTCATGACGCTAATCTCAGCGGCTACGTTGTCATGGATAGCGGTCGTATCGGTGCCAGCGCCGCCGGGAGTATCACAAGTGTTCGAACCGGTGACATCAGCGCCGGCAGCGATTCCGGCCAGCTTGGAAACGGCGGCATCATCATAAGCGTTGGTGTCAGCTTCAGCTTCGTAAGCGGTCTTGATCTGTGCACCGGTCTGATCGGCGGTCGATCCGTCTTCAACATTGATGAGTGTTCGCAGCTGGGCGGCGGTGAGCGCGGCGATATTACCGGCCGTGATCCTACCGACTACCGTTTGCTCGCCTACTGTCAGCGCTGCGGGTGTATCGTCACTGGTTGCGGCCAGGATGGTTTGTGCGTCGAAGTCCACTTCCATCACCGCACCGGCGGCGTTGACGTTGGTTGCGTTAGTGACATCGGCGGCGGCTTCGATAGCGGCCAGCTTGGAAACGGCGGCGTCATCGTAGGCGTTGGTGTCGGCGTTGGCTTCGTAGGCGGTCTTCACCTCGGAGGCGGAATCAAGCGTAGTTTTGACCCATACGGCGGCCGTGGCGGTGGCATCTGCACAGCGATAGGCTTCGTCGTTGGTTATGTCAATCCATAGGCTGCGAACTGAGAAGATTCCATTAGTGCTAGTATTTGCGGAATCGTCGTTCGCTGTCGGCGCGGCTGTCGCGTCGATCTTGTTGGTAGGAAGTATTACATTGCTACCGCCTGCTCGGGCCATGGTTTATCTCCTCCTCGTCGGTCGTGCGTTGGCACAAATGCGCTTGATCGTTGCCGGTAGTGGCTTGCTCGTGCTTGCGGTTACTCGCCATCCGTAGCGGGTGTAGACGTACCAGAACGCTCCCTTGTGATAGCGGCCGCTCTTTGTCTTGGTCCTTACGCAGTCTCCGATTCTTGGCGGGCGCCTATATTGCTTCTTGAACTCCATTCCGATGTGAACACGGGTTCCGTGTTGGCTCCAATTCCGCTACTTGTGCGGATATGTCTTGATGTCACGACCACCCGGCCAATTCTTGTACCGGCCGTGGCTGTCTCGGGTTGGTTTCACTTTGGAACTGTTGCTCATCTACGCTTCCTCCGCTTGCTGCGAATGCTCTTCAGATAGGCTTTGCGCTTGGCGCTCTTGGGCGCTCCAATCTTTCCCCACTTCTTACCCATTACTGTTCACCCCCCTGGTATGCTGCTCGCGGTAGAATCACTGACACCTTTGCCTCCAACGACGCGACACGTTCCGCCAGTTCGCCGGAGTCCTGTTGTAGTGCGCGAATTAGCACCGTTTGATCCTTGATCCCTTCACATAGATTGGCTACGTCTTGCCGTAGGGCGCTGAAGGTCATCAGCACGCAGATAAGAGCGACTAGCAACGTAGCCCCCGCGCCGATCAGCCCGGCTTTGATTCCGGCGGTTTTTGCTGTTGTCGTGGTCATGGTGTGAACCACGCTTGCCCGCCACCGGCCCCCATACTCGGCCCTGTCTCTGCGGTGTGTCCGTAGAGGTCGGATAGCTGGAAACCCGGCGACGGGGCGGGCATCGGTAGGCTTCTCAGAAATACCCCAAAGTCGGGAAACTCCAACGTATAGGGGAACATCCCGGCTTGACCTATCGGCTCTCGGGCGTCCTCGATGCCCAACAGAAAACGGCCCGTCGGTGATGTCTCCATTACCTCTCGGATCTCTGGATACGGGTTGAGCCAGTCCCCAATTACTTCGCGCTTATCCCAGAGCCACCAAACTCCCAAGGCAACTCCGGCAACCATAAAGAGCTGCGTTACATCAAGGATGTTTGAGGCGACGGAACGGCTCATAAGGTGTAGCCTTTCGCTTGCTTGTGTTGCTCGATTACGCCACTAATGATCCTCTCGACAAGGACTCCAACGGCGGCGGCAACGGCGATCAGGAACAAGTCTCGTGGTTTCACACTGTCACTCCGATATAGTCAAGGGTTGGTTGGCCGATTCCTGTCACGTTTAGCGGGCATTCCCTTGAGCGTCCGGCGAGATCGAAACAGGTTCCGTCCGGGGTGACAATGACCGGGAGGCCTCGTTCATCGATGACTGTGATGTTTCCTTTTTCCGAGCCGGTATTCTCGCCGGGAATGGCTAGGTTCACGTCATGGATGAGATCTGCTACCCACGGTGAAGTCCCGATAAACAAAAGGAGGGCCACTTTTGCGCCTAGTCCCAAGGTTTCGGCAAGGGAGAGGGCGGCACCTCCGGCGGGTACACCGGCTAGCCAATCGGGAAGATTCAGTGTCCACGGTTCCTCCTCTGGCGGGGTAGGAGTATCGGGAACGGCTGGAACATCTGGACTAGGAACAGCGGGTTCATCGGGGTCAATAGGGGCATCTGGTTCATCGGGATTCCTCCGCGATTGTAGCCAAGCCAACAAGTCGGCGATTCCAGCGGCGGCAAGGGCCCCATCGGGTTCGACTGGTAAATCGGGATCTGTCGGGGAGTTAGGGTCTGTTGGAACCGTAGTACCGGCGGGCATGATGGAGTTATAAAACTGCTCCCATTTGCCGGACTTCCACAACCACCAGGCACCGCCACCAATGATACCGGCGACGAGCAAGAATCGGCCGGTTTTCCTTTTCTTTCGTCGGGCCATGGATCCTCCCTAGGTAAACTCTGCCACCCCACGGCTAGCGAATCCCGAACCTCCACTCCCTCCACCCGGCTGGATGTATTCGCCTTGCAGGTAGGTGAGATAAGAAATCATTCCGGCTTTGTAGTCCTTGAGATCTGCGAACATCTTTTGCAGTAGCGTGTCTGAGCTTGGATCTCCGGTGGGTCCAACAGCTCCAGCGACGGTTTCAGGGACGAGGGCCCGCAGAATGTCGTGCTTGAAGCCCATGAGATCGCTGAACATGGAGTCGAATAGGCTCTGATCGGGGGTCGGGGATGGCGCGGCTTCCATCCTTTCAGCGTCCAAGTAAGGGGATTCAGCGGTTGTTCCTGCGGTTGTTCCGCCCGTAAGTGGGGCCAATACTTGATCGAGGGCGCTTGCCATCTGTCCGCCATAGCGTTTGTTGGCGAAGTACAGACCGTAGCCAACGGCTCCGAGCGTCAGGATGGTATAGATGCCTCGTTGGGTTCCTCTTTTCATCTCAATCCTCCTTATTGCTCGACGATGCAATGTAAGTCGTTGGTTGCTACGTCTGAATCGGCAATCACGACGTTGGCATTGTTGACGCGAAGCTCAATCGATTCACCGGCATACAGGGTGTAGAACGTCGCCTCACCCGTCTGTCTGACCCTCACCGGGTTGGCGTCGTCGTTTAATTTGTCCGCCTTGACGACGAGCGCATATCCGGCCGGAATCGTCAAGCCTGTGTGAATTGCGACTTCACCGGTGGTAACGTCATACTTCCACGCGTGGATAGAAGCGCGGTTGAGAACGCTGACAATCGAGCTCGCTTTGGTTCCCGGCGAGAGTGAAGTACCGGGACCGCCGACGGTCATCACAAGGGTCGATCCGGGTTGCGCGGTCTTGTTGCGGATGTAGGCTCGATCCCAAGGAGTAGGCCACGATTGCCCCTTGAATTCCGTCATCTCAATGGCGTTGGGGTCGTTGTCGAATTCCGTTTCTTGGAGGAATACGGAATTGTCCAAGCCGGTAAACCGCTCCACTACAAACGAGCACAGCTTGACATCGATCAGCGTAGCCTTCACGGTTGAGAGATCGATAGGGGCTAGTTGGAATATCTGTTTCTTTCCGCTCATGTCATCAATCCCCCGCGAGAAATACGAAAAGTAGGGTCAGACCAAGGCCACCAACGATCAGCCACGGCAACGGGCTTGGTTTGGGCGCAGTCGGTTCAATGGAGACACCTTGGAGATATGGGCCGGTCGTTATGTTGAAAGACCCACCTTGCTTGAGTACGTCGGTTGCGAAATCAAGCAGATCGACGAAGTTTGCGAAATCCTCTTTTTTCATGTCGATCTCTCCTAAGTAGTGAGCCAAACGCCGGTGAAGAGGCCAAGCGCGGCCAAGAGCAACAGGCGGCCGGGGCTGAACAATTCGGCCAATCCTCCGGTTTCGTCTTGGGTGAGTGTGGGCGGCGTTCCTTCGTCGGTGTCAACAGTTACAAATAAGTCTAGGATTGAGCGTAGCGCGTCCTGTATCTCCTGCAGGAAGGCTCCGTCTGTGTCTTCTTCTAACCCATAGGACGAAGAGGAGCCCCCTGTAGTAGAGCCATCGCTTCCTGCAGTAGAGCCATCGCTTCCTGCAGTAGAGCCATCGCTTCCTGCAGTAGAGCCGTCGCTTTCGTCTGAAGTTCCAGCCGGTGGAGGATAGGTACGCTCTATGGCTGAATGAGCTCCACCACCATGGCCCTCGTCCGTCATATAGAGATCATCCATGAGTGACTGCTGAAGCCCGTAATCAATGAACGTGTCAGGAATACGGGTATCCCTCAAGCCAAGGTTGTAATCGCTCTCAGCTTGGGCGTACTCCATCGCGGCGGCTATGACAGACCCTTCGAGCTCGGGAGCAACAACGCGGCCGGTTTCTTCGAGCATTTCCTGGCGGGCGGCCTCGGTGAGCTCGGACACGCGGGCACTGACGGCGGCCTGTTCGGCGGCTACAGCTTGCGCGGCCGCTGTTGCTGCTATCCGTTCGGCAGCTTGGGCGGCGGCTAGTTGCTGTTGCTGCTTCTTCAATGTGGCCGCTTGGGCGGCAGCTTGGGCGGCGGCATTAGCAACACCGGCAGCAATTCGCGCATTATCGGCCGCCTGTTGCTCTCGTTGCTGTTGCAGAAGTGCGTCCTGCTGTTTCTTTTGCGCGGCAGCTTGGGCGGCTTGCTGTCTTGCTATCTCGTCACGCTGGGCCGCTTGTTGCTGGGCCTGTTGATAGCTGGCCTGTGCCAATGCCTGCTCGGACGCAATCAGCCGGGGATCGTAGCTACCAGTTGCGGCGGCTTGACTGAGTGCGTCCATTTTGGCTGCTTGTTCAATCGCTCGCTTTTCTTCGCGGGCACGCGCAAAGTAGGTCGGGTAATCGATCAAGCCTGCGTGATACTCCTGCTGAGCTCCCATTGTCGCCCCCTTGGTTGCGGTTACGGCATTGCAACGCCGGAGATAGCGACGTGAGCCTGCTTCCTCAAGATGTAGCCAAGGCCGTGATCCTTATCCCCAGGAGAGGCGAACGCTCTAATCGGTCGCTCGATCATGGAGAAGATCACACGGGCAAAGTCAATGTCATTCGACGTTCCGGTGCATCCATCTTCCCAGGCGGCCACCCATGCAGCATTGAGGTAAACCGTAAGCAGGAAGTCAGGCGGCAAGTGACACGGCCAGCACAGCCGATTCGGGCGGCGCTCCTGGTTGGTGGCATGGAGAGACGCGGTGTCGCCTTGATAGATAACCAAGCCGTACTCACCCTGAGAGCCGGGAACTTCGACCATGACCTTGATCTCACCGGCAGCAAACGGGATATAGCTGTGCATGTGCGCGGCGGCGGTTTCGTCGGAACAGAGGATAGTCCCGGCCGACGGATCGTCGATATGATCGACAATCGCGGAAATGGTTCGCTTCGTTCCGTCGGCGGTTAGTGCAACCATCGCGGCTTCACCGTCAGCAACTCCAACATCGTCCAACTTGGGAATTCGAGTTGGAACGTATGTCGTTGCTTCGGGAGTGGTGTGATCTCCGGCAGTGGTCAGGTCTTCAGTCGTTGCCAACTGAATGAGTCCCCTACCGTCGGGGTTAGGGCTCCAAACAACACCACGCGGAACGATGGCCTGGTATACCTTGGTCAAGGCGCTGGCGGTGTTGTTGTACTTGGTCCCGTGGCGGCCGGTTGGAAGCTCCAACGGACGACCGGGATAAGCATGCAGTACAGGAAAAAGCGGATTCATGCTGTCCTCCTCCTAGCGTCCGAGTTCAAGCCGTCGCCATTTCAGCTCTTCGGTGATCGAGCCGGGGCGGCCGCGATAGATGGGAAGCTCAAAGATGGAGTGCGAAACATCGACACCAAGCAAGACGTTTCGGAACTGGACCACCAAGGTCTCCTCTTGATCAAAGACGATAATTGGACACGTTACACGCGAAAGCTCGTGAATGAATCGCTCCTTGAAATCGTCGTCACGCATCTGAGCAAGGCTCAGGTCGTAGTAAGGGGTATACGAGATTTGCTGCGCTCCGATGGGCACAACGCGATTCGGATCGCTCGGCGTGATGAGCCCCAAAGAGAACTCAGCATAGCGGGCGAGCTGGGTTGCGATGTGGTCGGTGTAGCATTTCGTGACGATGTGAGCGAAGCGTGGAACTCCGATCACCTCACCGGCCGGGACGGTAAACTTAAGAATGTTCTGTTGGCCGGTATCGGTGTCGGCTCCATCGGCTGCGGTGACTCCGGTGGTTGAAAGCGTCAACACCACGTTGGGCGTAAGAAGTCTCACTTTTTCCATGATGTATCCCCCTTATCCCACGCCCGCAACCGACAAGCCATTGCGAATGGCGCCGATCAAAAACGGGGTGCTGGCAGCAACGGCGGCCGTTGTTGGGACGAATTTCGTTCCGGCCAGGGCCAGGGTGACACCGGCGAGCACGATCGATAACCCGAGTTTCCCGAGCGGTGATCCCGTCAACGACGGGGCAAGGGCGGCGACTTTGGTCTGAATCAGTGGGGCCAGGTAGATACCTAGGCCTCCACCAATGACGATGTTCTTGTTCGACTTCAGGGTTTTAAGGACATCCATTCCCCCTCCTTCGATTCCGATGGTGCGGTTTAGGATCAAGGCTGGGTGTGGTTGAATGTCGTTTTTTAGTCCGTTCGGAGTGGTCCCCTTTGTGGGCCACACGCGGAAGCGGCGGGAAGCCAGACGGTAACCGGCTTAAATCGATGCCCTCAGACGGCCGCTAATCGCTTCAGACGACACGGCCGGGCTGTAGCGTGGGGTTGTTTCGGGCTGTTTCGGGTCAGATGCGAGCCGGTTCGGCAACTTGAGAGGTACGCCGATCGACCATGATGAAGTACTCGGGGGCAAGCGCGGCCACTTTGTTGGCGATGTCGATGCCGAACCGGACCTCTCCGGCCAGGTTGTCCAGGTCGCGGCCTTCGGTCAGCTTGAAGAGGAATAGCTGTTGCAGGGTCTTGCGTAGCTTGATGTCGATGTCAGTGAGTCCGTGTGACGCGAGAAAGACGTCTATCCCGTAATGGCGGCCGCCACGGATGAGGCGCTTGAGCGCACGCGGCACGAGTCCTTGAGCGCAGAAATGGTGCGCCTCGTCGATGAACAGTCCAGCGTCTTGCGAGCCCATCAGGGCGGTGGATAGGGAATCGATGAAACGCTCAATTTCGTCATCGTCCAAGGCACCGATGGAAAACCAACAGTATTTGTACTTGGCTCGAACGCGGTTGAGGAATTCGGCATCGATCACCGGGCCGGGGGTGCCGACGAGAAAGAATTTGGTCTGGGCCTTGTCGACATGGGCGAGATACGAGCGGTCGACGTGGGTATGAACAACAACGGAAAACGGCCTATTCAGGTGAGCGAGCAACCACCCTTGCAGGTAGCTTTTGCCTGAATAGCCGGTCCCCAATGTTAGTGCTAATTTCGGGTGAGTCATTGGCGGTAAGGGGCTTTACGGTCTGCATGTCCCCTCATGATGTCCATCCCCTCGTTCAGTCGTCTGGATCCTCGTTTCCGTTTCTCATTTCCGCCGCTCTTATCCAACGGCTGCGATATTCCCTCGGCATCATCAGCACAGTAACACGCTCCACAACGCGGGGCGGGAAATACCGGGCACTAGCGGCCAAGATCTGCAACGCTTTCGCTAGGATCAAGGCCCCTAGTGCGTACACGAGAAAACGCGCGGGCTTCATTGTGTCGGCGCTCCCTCTGCTTCCTCGTCCGGTTTACCCCCGGTAGTGGGCATCTTTGGTTTTGGTTTCTTTGGCTTCGGCGGTCGCATGAGCCAAGCCAAGCCAACGGTAGCGGCCACCCCTCCCCCAACGATGTACATGGGATTCACGTCGGCCCCTGCGCCGGGGATAATGGCCTCCAATGCGTCATCGAATCCGATCACGTTAAGGATGAGGCTCGATTGCTGTTGAAAGGCGGCGGCCAATTCCTGTGGGGTGAGTTCGGTCCCGTCGGGCTTGCGAAGTCCACCACCGAAGAAGGCGGCCGCAATCATCGCCCCTAACAAATCGGACACCTTGACAGTGATCCCCTCGGGCGGTTGCTCGGTAAATTCCCCGCCAGCCGGCGGGGTCGGATTGGCTGTATCGTCGGTCAGGTTCTCCTGTTGGATGTCCTCACCCGGCGGGGTCTGAGTCTTGCCGTCTTCGGTCATGCCTTGAATCCTTGGTTTAGTAGGTCTTCTCGTAACGCCTCCGGCGAGTAGGCATCGACCGACGGCACGGCGGCGGGCGATGCTTGTTGAGTCGCTTTGCGCTTGGTGTACCACGAGCGGGCGGCGGCGATACCGACGCAACCAACGCCGACAAGAACAATCCATTTCCAAGCGTTCTTGGAGATCTGGACACGCTTGCGCGGCTCCGGTGGCGGGTCGTCGTCAGAAGGCGCGGGCGGGTCAGTCGGCTTCTTGGCCGGGGTTGCTCCCTTCGGTCCTTCACGAGCGGCAAGCTCGGCCGCCGTCGGTGTTTTGGCCGCTGCTTTCTTGGGCGGCGGTGGCGGCGGTGGTGGCTGCGCGTTCCCGGCGGCGGCGATCTCCGGCGGTAGTGGGGCTCCGCTGTCCTTGGCGCTCGGATGGGCTTTGAGCTCGTCAATCAGCACACGGGCATCCTCCGGGCTCATGTGGTTAGCGTTACGGGTTTTGTCCTTGGTGAGTTCAATCCGGTTTTCTGCCACCAATCTGTTTTGGACAGCCCAATACATGTTGGACGTTAATCCAAGTTCCGCTATCGCCCACTTACGAATGGGGGCGGCGTTGATTCTGCCCTCCATATTAACCGCCTCCACAACTCGCCATCGTTACGGGAACGGTGATGGCGGCCGAGCGCATCTTGCCGGACGGGTCGCGGGCCTTGTAGACGACGGTCATTTCTCCAAGGACGGGCGCGGGCGGTGTCGAATCCGGGGCCGGTGGCCGCGGGCCGCACTTCGCGCCGATGATAGTACCGGTCGGCGGCTCGTCTTCGGTGTGCCCGATGATGCAATAGCCGAGGGCTTGCTGTTCTGCCGTCGGGTCGTTGACATCGAACCGGTTCTTTCGCACAACCGGGAAGTACTCACGCGGTAGCCATTGTGTATCCATCGGTTGCCCGACACGATCAAAGACGGAATAAAACACTTGGTTGCCGTCCTTGTCCGGGCCGGTGACGGCGATGAAGTACTCCAGCAAGTCGCCGTCCGGATCGAATGAGCCGGTTTCATCGACGGGTAATCCGCTGGAATCGCAACCGTGAATCCGGTGTCTCAGGTCAATGATGATTTGGCCGCGCCAGTCGGCATCCCCAACGAGAAACGGCGGAAACACTTCCGGCGGCAAGTTGCGGAGCGGCGTCAGTGTTGGGCTTGGGATCACGGGCGGCTTGGCAGGCGGCGGGGCGGGCTGCTCTTTCTTTCCTTTGAAGATGAAGAAGTACGCGAGCGCGGCCGCTACTACAAGTACAGCAATGCCGGATAGGTCCATTAGGACACCCCGTCGGATTGCACGTCGGTTGGCCCTTGCTCGGGAGCGGTCGTGTCCGGCGTTACTGCCGGGGTTTTCTCTGCGGCCGCGGTGTCTCCCGTCAGAATCTTCTCGATTTCCGACTTCATCTCGTCACTGGCTCCGACACGTTCCGCGACGAAGTTCACCTTCCGCTCTATCCGCGCTTCCTCGATACCGAGCCGGGCAACAGCGGCGGCCAGCTCGTCGGCCAGCTCGTCACCACATCCGATCAGCTCTTGTAAGGCATGTCTCACGCTTTCCATTGGTTAGGATTCCTCCTTTACTACGTTGCTTTTCTTGTAGTCCAGCACGGCGCGTGTGATGTCTTCGGCGGTCTTGCCTACGATGTACAACCCGACGACTACATACAACGGCCAGGCAATCGCTTCTGTCATCTTCTCGACGAAATTCGGCAATACGGCTACCCCAACCGTTGCCACGACGGCGAGCAATCGGGTGGAGAGAAACTTTCCAAGCATGGGTCACCTTCTATGCAACGAAATCCGTTTCGTGCCCGTCGAGGTGGTTGAGTTTCAGCGTGGTTCGCTCTGAGGAGCGCATAACGACGGACGATTTCAAGCCGCCGTGAGCATTGGCGGCGTCTTTCAGAAAAGTGAGTGCATCGACGAAGTACCTACGGGCGGCCTTATTCCGTGCGCACAGTTGCAAGGCGGGCCGCAACGCGGAATGAAACAAGAACCGAAAACGGATGATGTCAAACAAAATTCCCCCTTGGATAACGGCGGCGGCGGCCAAGCCCGGCTCTTTCCAGCGCTTGGCGGGCTCGCTCCATTCGCTCATCTTGGATCCGGCGGCGGTGCGCAATCGCGTGTGAACGCTTCATAATGTCTTCGGCACCATCCAAGCCCAGCGCCTCTACGGCCAGGCAGTAGAGGGTGCCTTGGAGAAACCAGACCGACGTTTTATCGGCTACGCGCTCGCGGTCCAGTTGCACGGCGAGCTCGTCAATCTGCCAGGCCATAGTTCGCAGCTGGTTGTCTGGAATGGTGATCGGCATTAGGACGCCTCGTTCATCGTCGTTCCGTTGCAAGCATCGTGTAGCCAGTCCGGCCCAAGTAAGCCCGTCATTGCGTGATCGATTCGCAACAACGTGTGAGGGCAGGGCCGTTGACCGTGCTTCCATCGAAAGAGGTTGTTCTCGCCGGTATCGATCATTGCAGCTAACGTCTCTTCGGTCACCTGGAAGCGTGCGCGGTGAACAGCTTGGGCGAACCGTCCTGGGGTCCACATACGGCGCAGCTGGGAAATTCGCTGGCTGTTGGTGGCTCGTATGACGTCTTTCGTTACTGAAGGCATAACGACGCACTCCAATGCGGTAGCCCGATCAATTCGCGGTATGCTTCGCGGCTCAGGTTGAGCGCTTCCAGTTCGTGCAGGATTTCCGCCTCGCGTTCTCGATACCATTCGCGGCGGTCGTTGGTCCATTCATCGACGGATTGAGCCCACTCATGCAGCGAGCGCATACGGGCATTGACGCGGTTTCTTGGCTCCGAGTGTTCCTGCTGCCTGTTGGTCTTCAAGGCACTGCACACGAGCTTGCGGAACACTCGGAACCGTTCGCGATTGGAAGAGGCACCGGCCCAGCCTGGGACAAACTGAGCCGGTGTGGTGGCAAGGAGGTGCCGGATCACGTGGCTCTCCAACACGTGCCAGCGGTTGCGAATGTCGTCAAATCGGCCCTGTTTGACCAGTTGGCCGATACAAGACAACATGATTTTGCCGTCGTTTTCCGTAAGAGAATCATTTCCCTGGACAATGCGCCGTAGTCGCCCCATCAGAGCCGATGGTCTGGTGGGTGCGGGCGCGTCTTTAGGGTTTTTGAAGTTGTCACCCAGTACCTTATAAGGGCGGACTATACCCTTATCTGTGGAAAACTCACAAAACGCCTTGCGAAGGGCATTTCGGAGCATGAGGAACACGCGATAGAAGAAGCGCAGGCAGTATCGGAGCTTGGCACCGGGTCCGTTTGCGGTCCGTTCGATGAGCAGTAAACGGCACTTGGCAAGGCGTCGGGTGGCGGTTCGGACCGTTTGAGTGGTGTAGCCGGCGGCGGCGGCGATTTCGGCAAGAGAAAGAGCCAATACGCCCTTGTTGTTGGCGTGATCGGCCAGCACATCGTAGACACGTTTGCACGATTCCGGCAAGTCGCGCTCTACGACGTACCCCCCCTCAGTCTTCTTCAGCCGCGTTTGCAGTAGCCGGGGATAACCGGCCTTTGCGCGGACGGCCGCCGCCTCAACGTATGCCACCGACACCCCCTCTACCCGGTTGTGAGCGTTTGCGGTGCTTCTTGACCGTTGCGCGGAAGTGACTCGAAGGGGTAAGGGGCGAGGGCATCACCCCTCGCCCCGTGTGCACCATGTGGCGGATAGCCACAATCCGACCGTTACAAAGGGATAGCTGGAAAGGCCGGAATTGACAAGATATGAGTTCGCGTTCAGCGTTCAACTTCCCGCCCCTTTGTAACAAACATTACGTGTACCCTATCAGAAAAGCAGTACAGTGTCAAATTATCGACGATAAACAAGTACTACTTAGCGAACTGCTGAAAAGGGACATCAGTTCCGCCTAATTAGATCGATAGCACCGAATTGCATTGACTCACTGCATTGGATTTGACAAGATTTGATTGGGAGTGTGCATCATGAAGAAGAAGTCATGGCGAAAAGTCCGTATTCTAGCCCGAGGTAGCGTTCTCAAACACGCGAGAATCAATCGCGGCTTCTCAGCTCAAGCATTTGCCACTGTGGTTAATATCTCGAAACAGCAGGTGTATATGATTGAGAAAGGTACGAGCGGCACCAGCGAAGCAACAGCTGTAAGAATGGCAAAGATTCTCGGGAAAAGCTTTGCTGAGCTTTTCGAGATCGTCTGGCCGGACACCGAGAGCATGGAGAAGACTCTTAAAGAAGCTGAACGTGCCAACAGTCAGCTTGCTCTTGTCGACACTCATTGATGAGTGATCGAGCTCATAGCATTGACGACTTTCCCGGCCTGTCCTCTGACCAGTTCTATCGCCGTGTAAAGCTGTTGGAATCGGCCGATCTGCTGTCCACCTTTCGCGGCAAGTCCAATCGAATCCTCATATCTGAGCCCGATTCGCGCACTCTGAGCCGGTTCCTGGCCATCGAACAGAACAACCCGGATGCGGGTCTGCAATGGTGCTTAGAACGATTACGGTTTGAAGTGGAACACGAAAGAGCGGAAGAGCTACAAAACAACCTCACGTATGTTCACACTGAGGTCAAACAGCTGCGCAATGCACTGGTAAGATACCGGCGACA
>Ga0075114_10000775_pt1 | contig 18637 bp, 20 predicted proteins | sample AntAceMetag02UKM_FD_69784 | JGI IMG/M metagenome (GOLD analysis project Ga0075114, IMG submission 69784) | Saline lake microbial communities from Ace Lake, Antarctica - Antarctic Ace Lake Metagenome 02UKM | ecosystem: Environmental > Aquatic > Non-marine Saline and Alkaline > Saline | place... | reverse complement strand
TCGATTCCGAAAATATGCCTTAATGTATCCAGTCTAACTTCTGGATTTTCTTGGACAATTGCTTTCATTTCTTCCTGGGGGGTATAGACTGTGAATTTGTATAATAGGTTTGATTTTTTTATGAATTCTTTTGGGTATCTTAGGAGTGTAATTACCCTATCTTTCATCTCTGATGTTGAAAGTTCCTCCCGTTTTGTTCCAATTGTTATAACGTTTGAGTCTTGGGTTATTCCGCCACTCTTGGATTTTTTTATTGTTCTTTCTAGCGTTATTATTTCTCCATCAATCTCAAATTCCAAACACGCATATGCATTATCGGTTCCTTGTCTTAAAATCGAAGATCCCTTTTGTCCTGGCTGTAATCCAAAAAGCGCAAATTGTAATCCTAAAAGAATTGATGTTTTTCCAGAACCAATATCTCCTGCTAAAAGAATTGAACCTCTTGGAAATTCTATTGTTAGATTTTCGTAACTTCTAATATTTTGGATTGTTAATTTCTTGAACATCATTGTATAACCTCGCTTAACTCCAGTATGTTTTTTAATTCTGATAATAATCTGTCTTCGTAAATAATTCCTTTTTCATCCTCATTCTTTTCTAAAGAAAGCGCCGTCATTAATTGTGGAAGGTACTTGTTGAAATCGGCTGGGTTTTTATTAGCATATTCTCCCAGTATTCTTTTTTCTATATTATCAACGTTGTCTGTCGGCGAGGCTTCCATTTCGAATTCTGATTCCTGAATTTTTATTGAAGAAATATTCTTAAGGAAAACAAATGCTTCTTTCTTTTTTATGAATTCTTCTATCTCGTTAAATTTAATGTCTCCAGTTTTTCCCTGAGTCAACGTTCCCTTTAATTTCAATAAAACTATTTTATCTCTGAGATTTATTTTATCTAATTCTGAGATTATTTCTTGCGTCGCTGTTAGTCCATTATTAATGCTAATTTCCAAAGAGGTAACTTCTTTTAATGGAATCTTTATGTTTTGATATTTTATATTTGCCCCATCGGTTTCTACCATCTGAAAACTTCCATACTTTAGGTCCGATAGTTCTTGAAAATTATTCGGGAACGTTGGTCCTGGATATACGTAATGTGAATTTGCTTCCCGAGTTTCAAATGGTTTGTGAATGTGCCCCATTGCGTAATAATTTGCTAGCGGTAATTTTAATTTTTCTACAGATTCCATTGGAATTGTACCGACGACATCCTTGATTGTTGTGTGTATCATAAATATTGTAAAAGGGTGAACTGAATCAAAATAAACTTTTGATAGATCCTCAACTTCCATTCCGGATTTTCGACCCGGGTATCCATATATAGCAATTTCTTTATGCATATGTGGCTTTAGCTTTATTCTTCCATCTTCTTGAGCTTCCCAATTTTCCACATTTTTACAGAAACCAGCTTTTTCTAGAACATCCAAGAATGTTTTTCCCGACGCTGAGAAATCGTGTGAGCCAGCTACAAGATAAACTGGTATTCCCGCATCACTAACTTTTTTGAACTCCGCGAACGAGTCTTTTAAAATTTCAATTGGCGGATATGCCGAATCAAAAAGGTCTCCTGATATTAAAATAAATTCTACTTGCTCCTGAATACACCTATCTATGACTTTCCGAAAGGATTGAAAATTTAGTTTTTGGAGTTCTTCCTGTCTCCAGCCACCCAAGTGGCAGTCCGCTAAATGTGCGAACTTCACCATGCAAAATACCCCTTTGAATTCATATATTTAGAAATTTTGAATTGTATTTAAACATGATTGTGGTTTAATTAGCATGTTGGATTATGGCTGATTTCGGTTAATTAAACTCCAGGATTAGGAGTTCTTCCATAAAAATCTTCTTTCGTGCGACAATTTTATGTTTGAATTTTTTTATCTTTCCCATCGGGGTTAGACTGGATATTAAGAGAAATATCTTTCCGTTATTCTTTAAGTGTTTTTTCGCTTGACGAAGGAATTCTACTGAAATTTCATCGCCTTTTTTGCCACCAGTTGTTGCAACCTGTGATGATTTTGGTTCTCTTGGGTCAAACGGTAAATATGGAGCGTTAAATGTTATTAAATCGAACTTGTCTTTTATTTTTGAAAATAGATTTGTTTTAATTGCGTTGAAATTTCTTTTTTTTATCAATTTTATTGCGTCTGGATTTATGTCTGCTGCTAAAATGTATTTTTTATCTAGGACTTTTGATGCTGTTTCTGACAAGATTCCCGTTGCTGTTCCCATATCTAAATAAGAACTGATTTTATTTTTAGAAAGATACCTTTTTAGAAAATCTGCAAAGAGATATGAGTCTTCTTGTGGCTGGTAGATTTCCATTAGAATATATTATCCCAAAAAAGTCCAAGAAGTGCTGCCCCTATGAGGGCTAATGCTGCGCTAGAAATTAGAATTATTATAAATTTCTTTGAAAGTTCTTTTTGTGGTTTCACCGTGGTTGTCGTTGCTGCGACCGTTGGTAGTGGTTGTGTGGCTTGTTGTTGTCCGGGTTGAACGACTGGCGTTTCAGTTTTATTTGGAGTTGTAGCTACAGGTTGTTGAAGTGGCTGAGTAGTTGTCGCTGGCATTTTTCGGACTGCGGCTTCAACTTCTTCTGGCTTATATCCTGCATTAACAAAACTTTGTTTTGCTTTTGCTAAACTCTCTCCTCTCTCTAGTGCGTTTTTTAATCCTCCGCCTATTTCCTGTTCTCTATTTTGAGTCAATGGTGCTACAATTTTAATACGCCTCCATCCTCCATTAGGTGGCATTGTTTGCCAAGCGTATATCCTAATTCTTTTACCAATTCTGCCATTGGTTTTGTTTTATCAAATCCGCCGTGTGATGGAATTACATGTTGTGGGTTTACAATTTTCATGATGTCACGAAGATCTTCTCTACCTGCATGTCCCGATACATGAGCATCTCTGAAAATTCTTGGTTTAGCTTTTTTCAAACGACCCTCCATTTTTAAGAACTGTTCTTGGTTTACTGGTGTTGGAATAACGCTTGAAGAGAACACTATGTTATCGTCTGCGTTTAATTTGAACGGAAGTTGGTGACGTGAGAGTCTTTCTAAAATTGATCCAGGCTCTCCCTGGTGGCCCGTACATACTATCATATAATCCTTTCTTCTTCTTTCAACTTTGTGTAAAGTTTTTTCAACTTGTCTACGGTATTTAGAAATTCTTATATCGTTTAGGAAGGGTGCGATTCCTGCGTTTTTTGCGGCGGTTGAATATTTATCCAGACTTCTCCCTAGGAAAACCACTTCTCGGTTCAGTTTTTTACCGAATTCTACAATTGATTTTAATCTGGCAATATGGGATGAGAATGTTGTTACAATCATTCCTGCGTTCCTATTTTGGATCGTCATTAAAACTTCTTCAAGTAATGCTCTTGCGATTTTTTCTGATGGGGTCTTTCTTTCTGATCCAGAATATAAAGAATCCACTACAAATGCCAAAACTCCGTCTTTTGCAATTTCCCTTAATCGCTTGTAATTTGGTTTTAATCCTAATACTGGTGTATCGTCTAATTTGAAGTCGTTTGCATAAATAATCGCTCCCTTTGGCGTTTCTATGGATATCATCAATGATTGTGCGGTCGAATGAGTTATGTTGATGAAATCTACTTTGTACTTTTGGTTTTTTCCTTGGACATAGAAAGTTGTGTTTGGCTTTATTTCGTGTGCTTTGTTTCTTAAGACAATGTCGTTGTCTTGTAAAAGAGAGTCTAAAACTTGTATTGTGAAAGGTGTTCCATAGATTGGGGCATTATACTTATCCGATAAGAATGGAATTGCGCCTACGTGGTCCAGATGTGCGTGAGATATGAATTGTGCTCGGACTTTGTGTTTAATATTATTTATTACAGAATCCTCTGGAACTGCTTTGATTGATTTTAACCTTCGTTCGGTCATTACCTTGTCTCGTTCTTCCATTGAAACGATTGCTGGGAGAAAAAATCCTTCGTCAAAAATAAATGCGTCTTCCTCTAGCTCAACTACAACCATATTTTTACCGACCTCTGAGAAACCGCCTACTGTGTGTATTTTCACCATCTTATAATTTTATAGACGATATACTATTTAAAGTTTAGCAGTAAAGTTTTTAATTGCGTTAGGAGTAGGTAATTTATGGGTGTGATATTCGGTGGCGCATGGATTTGTTAGGTTGGGAGTTTTCCTCTTTCTTGTTTTGAGTGTGACTATGTTGTTTACACAAAGCGGTGATTTTTTCGAGAACATTACTGGGAACGTTGTATTTTCCGAGAATGTGACGGAGATTTTGAATGAAAGTACTGAAGAAGTTATTGTTATCTTAAAGGCGCCATTAGAAGAAGAATATTCCGTCATGGGTGATGAGGCTGAAGAGGAAATTGAGGATTTGATTGAGGAAGTTCTTGAAGATTTGGTTTTAAATGAAACTGCTATAATTTCTTCCGGTGGATTCACAGTCGAAGTTAATGAAAGTGTCTTGGAAGAAATTGAGGATGATTCTCGGGTTGCTTTTGTCGAGCCTGTGCGTTATTTTGATATTTCACTTTCTGAGGCGATTCCAATTATTAATGCTAGCGAGGTTTGGGCTATGAATGGCTCTGGGCAAAACTTGACTGGTTTGGGGCAGACGGTTTGTGTTATTGATACTGGGATTAATTATTCTCATGTAGATTTGATTGGTCGAAACATGACTACTTGTAATATGGATTGTATCGATGGACCTTGTGTTGAAAATTGTTCTGAAACTGATTTAAATGGGCACGGAACTCATGTCACTGGAATTGTTGCCGCTTCTGGAGGAGTTACGGGTGTTGCCCCTGGAGCAAATTTTATTGGGATGAAAGTTTTCCCTGATTCTAGCCGATCGGGGGCGTCGACTACGGGAATTAAGAATGCGATTGATTGGTGTGTCGATAATTCTGAGACGTATAATATTTCAGTCATAACAATGAGTCTGGGAACTTCTTCTCCTTTTCTTTATGATAGCTATTGTGATGATGAATTTCCGTCGTTTAATCTTTCAATAACTGATGCTTATGATAAAAATATTTCAGTTACGGTTTCCACGGGTAATGAAGGAAACACTACGCACATCTCCTCTCCGGCGTGTGTTTCTAAAGCGATTCCGGTTGCAGATACTTATGACGCTAATATTGGGGGTGTTGGTTGGGGAGATCCTCTGACTTGCACAGATGATACTACCGATGTGGATCAGATCGTATGTCATGCGAACAGAAACTCTTTGCTTCGACTTTTGGCTCCGGGGGCCCTGATTAGTTCTACTTGGTATAACGGTGGTTATTATTCTGCAGGTGGAACCTCGATGGCTGCTCCAATGGTGGCGGGTGCGATTGCTGTAATGAACCAGTTCTTGGATATCGCTGCGAAAAATGAAACTCCTGTGCAGATTGAGGATCGGCTTGATGTTTCTGGAAAAGTAATTAGTTCTGGAAATGATGATTTTTCTAGAATTAATCTTTATGATACGATTCAGTTTATGGAACTTGGGGTTACCCTGGATTCTCCTGAAAACGGGAATGTTACCGATGTGAATGTGACATTTAGTTATGATTTGAATTTTACTTGTAACTCGAGTTCAATTTATGATTTGGAGAATGTGACATTTTATCTTTGGAATTCTACAGGTAATTTGACTTACAATGAAAGTTTATACGTTAGCGGATTTGAAAATTCGAGTGTTTTCAATTATACCATCTCTATCAACGATACGTATACTTGGAACTGTTTGGTTTTTAACAACAATACTGATTCAGGTTGGGCGGATGATAATTTTACCTTGACGCTTAATGCTACTAATATTACGGAAACTGTAATTGAGGTTGTTGATGATCCCGTGGTTGATAATAGTGGTAGTGGAGGAAGTAGCAGTGGGGGCTCTACACCTACACCAGTAGTTGAGGTTAATGAAACCGTTAACGAAACGATTGATGAGGTGGTGAATGACACAATTAAGGAAAGCGATGTTCCCGACGAGGAAGTTGCAGAATATTTTATACAAGAAGAAGAACCCAGGGCGAGCTCGGGTTTATCTAAGGTTTTGACTAGTTCTGGATCGAAGGTTGCGATTGTGTTGGTAATTGTTGTTGTGGGTGTGATATTGTATCGGGCGAAGAAGATAAAAAGGAGAAAGACTAAGAAATAATATGGTAGTTAAGAAACGATTGAAGCTTAAACCGTCGGCTCGGGATAAACGGAGATATTTCTTGATTGGCGCGTCTAATACGAAAGTTGAGGCTGCGATTTTGGAATATATTGGTGTTTTGGGTTTTGCTAAGGCGGCTTATATGAAAGTTAATTCTGCAGATTTTAAGGCTAAAACTATTGGAAGTTGTTTGGTTAAATCTCTTGAAGATGTTCGGGCATCGCTTGCGTTTGCTGGGATTAGAATTGAGAAAGTCTCTGGAACATTGAAGGGGTTGAAAGGATGAAATGGATTGAAAAGCTTCGTAAAGATAAGGACCTTGCCAAATGGCCACCAACATGGATACCGTTTGCTATGGCGATTGTTTTATGGGGTGAGGGCTGGGTTTTCCCATTCGAAGGATACAAAAGAGCTCTTTATTATTTAGCGGGATTCGCACTTTTGTATGCAATTGCTCATTGGAATACGGTTCGGATTCTTAACAGGAAGCCTTAAAAGTCTAGTATAGCAATTTTTATTAAGGGAGATTTTTTGATTATAATATGGAAGACGTACAACACCAGCAAATGGGATATGATCGGGCTGCGACAATGTTCGCTCCTGACGGACATATCTTGCAAGTTGAATATGCAGAGAAGACAATTAGACTTGGTTCTGCTTCTATCGGTATTGTTTGTAAGGATTCTGTTGTGATTGTTTCTGACCGAAGAAGGAAGGATATTTTGGTAATTGATGAGTCTGCTAATAAGATTAATGAAGTTGATGAGCATATTATTGTGGTTTCGGCTGGGATAAGTTCAGACGCTCGAGTTTTAATCGAGAAGGCGAGGGTTCTTGCTCAGCAGCACAGAGTGACTTATGATTCTGCACCTAATACTGAATCTATTGTTCGGGATATCGCGGATGTTAAGCAGCAGTTTACACAGTATGGTGGTGGACGACCTTTCGGTGTTTCTATGATGTTTGGTGGAATTAATGGGAAGCCTGTTTTGTATACGACTGATATTACTGGGAATTATTTGAAGTATAACGCTAATGCTATTGGTGAGAATGATGAGACTATCAAGAGAGCTTTGAGAGATAAGTACCGAGAAGGTTTGACTAGCGAGCAGGGAATAAAGATGGCTCTGGAAATTTTCAAGGAAGTTCAGGGTGACGATTATAATTCTGAGAGATTTGATATTGGTATTTTAAGTAAGGACGGGGACAGCGGAAAGATTGAAAAGAAGAGTGGAAGCGATTTGGAATAAGTATAAATAGTTTGGAATTTTAATTATAATATGGGACAAACAACTGCGCGAATTAAGAAGGGTGGAAAGAATTTTGAGATACTTGTTGACATGGACGAGGCTCTGAAAGTTAAGAAGGATGAACCAGGTGCGAATTTAGGGGCGGCTGTTTTAACCGATGCTATTTTTCATAACTTAAAATCTGGTGAACATGCTGGGGCCAATGATTTAGATATTGCTTTTGGAACTAGTGACCCCGTGGCTGTTGCTGAGAAAATTATCAAGAGTGGTGAAGTTGTTCGGACTACTGAATCGATGAAAGCTGACCATAATAAGATGTATAAGCAGGTTGTGGACTTTCTAGTTCGGAGCGCTGTGTCGCCTGAGGGCCGGCCTTATACGCCTGACAGAATTATGAAAGCTTTAGTTGAGGCGCATGTTAATGTTAAGAATAAACCAATTGATTCGCAGGTTACTGAGATTTTGGACCAGTTATCGAAGGTTTTGCCTTTGAAGATTGAGACCAAGAAGGTTAAGTTGATTGTTCCGGCGATTCATACAGGAAAGGCTTATGGGATTGTTAAGGATTTTATGGTAAGTGAAGATTGGAAAAATAACGGGGATTTGGAAGTTGTCGTTGAGATGCCGACTGCTTTGATATTTGATTTCTACGATAAGATTAATTCTGCTACACACGGTAGTGTTTTGAGTGAAGAGATAAGGGCGTAGATTATTCTAGTTTTCCGGTCGATGCATAAAGTGGGAAAAAGTTGTCATAGAGTACATGTATTTTTCCACAACGGGCATTATGGCGACACATCTCTTCTTTGGGAAATGTGGCAGTGGCTTCTCTGCAAATTTTTCTTAAAAGAAGCTTATCTACTAAACCCGGTTTGGACGAAGGGGGTAGTGGATAAGAATACCCAGCTCTTTTCACATAATATCCAAATTCCTGAGCATCTCCCATTGCATTACATGATGCATTAAATAATTCGTTTTCAAATTCTTTTGGTGAAATTCTTTCAGTTCCTTCTTTAATAGATAATGCATATCTGTATTTTCCCATGAAATTAATCCGGTATCTCACTTAAAAATCTACCTCATTCTCCGCAATCTTTATAAACCCCTTTTCTTAAAAATAATTAAGATAAAGAAAAATTGACCGCTTAAAATTATAGATTATCTCAAAAAAATTAATATGGCAGAAAAAAGACAAATTGTTGTACCAGGAGAAACTATTGTATCTGGGAATGAATTCTTACCAGGAGATGGAGCTTACAGGGACGGTACTGATGTAGTTGCTGGTCGATACGGAATCGCAAATATTTTTGAAAAACATGTTAGAGTTGTTCCAGTTTCTGGAGCTTATTACCCACGAAGAGGAAACACACTTATTGCAACTGTTGTGGATATTACATTTAACGGATGGTTACTTGACTTCGGTGGAGCACAGAATGCATTCTTACCAGTTAGTGAAGTTCCTAGATATGTTAACAAGAACGAGATGGCTGAATTCTTAGATTTCGGTGAAGCTGTAATTGTTAAGGTTTGGGATGTTAAGTCTCGAGGAGTTGACGCTTCTATGAAGATGAGAGGATTCGGAAAGATTGAAGGTGGAATGATTATCGCTATTGGACCAAACAAGGTACCTCGAGTTATTGGTCGAGAAGGAAGTATGGTTAAGATGATTAAAGGAGCTACTGGATGTGATGTTACAGTTGGACAAAATGGTAAAGTTTGGATTGCTGGAAAGGACGCTGATATGGAAGTTGCAACTAGAAAGATTGTTGAATTCATTGCGGACAACGCTACAATTACTGGTTTGACTGAAAAGGTAGAAAGCTTTATCAAAGAACTAGGTTTGAAAGTTGAAGCACCTGTTGAAGTTGTTGCAGAAGATACTGACGTGGAGGCTGAAAATTAATATGGCAGAAGGATTATACAAAGAGCGATTTGACGGAAGAACTGTTAATGAAGTTAGACCTATGACTGCGAAGGTTGGAATTGTACCTTCAGCTGATGGATCTGCTAGTTTTGAGACTGGTGGAACAAAAGCAATTGCTGTTGTTAGGGGACCACGAACTCTTCACCCACAACATATGCAAGACGGACAGACTGGAATTTTAAGAGTAAATTATGGAATGATGCCTTTCTCTGTATGGGATAGAATCAGACCTGGACCAAACCGAAGAAGCGAAGAAATCGGAAAGGTTTGTGAATGGGCTTTGAACTCTGTTGTTGATTTATCTGGATTCCAAAATACTGTTGTTGATGTTTTTATTCAAATTCCTAAGGCTGACGCTGGAACTCGAGTTGCAGGTTTAAACGCTGCTGCTATGGCTTTGGCTCACGCTGGATTACCTATGAAGCAAATGCTTACTGCTATTGCTGTTGGTAAAGCTGACAAGACATTACTAGTTGATGTTGATAAGGCTGAAGAAGATTTCCACGATGGTGAGGGAGCAACTGATGTTCCATTAGCAATTACATCTCGAACTAAGGAGATTGCTTTATTGCAACTTGACGGTAAGATTTCACCTGCTGAATTGGCTGAATCTATTGAGATGGGTAAGAAAGCATGTGATGATATTTTAAAAGTACAGATGGAAGCATTGAAGAATGTTACAGGAGAATCAAATGAGTAAATATATTATGCCTAATTTGCAGAAAGAAAAGATTGAGTCTTACTTGAACGAAGGTAAGAGGCTTGATGGTCGAACTGCTGTAGATTATAGAGATATTGTTGTTGAAGACGGAGTTAGTCCTTGTGCTTCATCTGCTATTAAAGTTAGTGTTGGTAAAACTCAAGTTATGGTTGGTGTAAGTTTAGCTGTTACAACTCCATACCCAGATTCACCAGCTGAAGGAACATTTATGACAAGTGCAGAATTACACCCAATGGCTTCTCAGCAATTTGATATTGGAAGACCTGGAATTAATGCTATTGAACTTGGTCGAGTAATTGACAGAGGAATCCGAGAATCTGGATTTATTGATTTCAAAGGACTTTGTATTAAGGAGGGCGAGAAGGTTTGGCAAGTATTTGTTGACATTGTTGCTCTTAATGACGATGGTAACTTATTAGATGTTGCTGGATTGGCTGCTTTGATTGCTCTTGGACGAGCTAAGATGCCTGTTTATAATGAAGAGACTGGTATGACTGAACATGAATTTTCTGACAATCCTATTCCTTTAAACAAAGAGGCTATGTCTTTCAATATGACTTTGCACAAGGTTGGAAAGGCTATTGTTGCTGATGTTAGTAAGGAAGAGGAAGCTGTTTCAAGCTATAGAATCAGTATTGCTGTTGGAGAAGACGAAAATGGAAAAGCTAGAATTACTGCTGGGCAGAAAGGGAAGGCTGGAACTATTAGTGCTGACGAGATGCAAACAATTTTAAAGCTTGTTGAAGATAAATGGACAGAGCTGTTCCCTAAGGTTAAGGAATACGCTTTCGGATAAAATGGCAGAAAAACAAGAATTCTCTAAGTATGAAAGAGCAAGAATTATTGGCGCTCGAGGTTTACAAATTTCTATGGACGCACCTTTGTTAGCTGATATGAAAGATGAAGAACTTGATGCTGTTAATTACGATCCTTTAAGAATTGCTGAGAAAGAACTTGATACTGGTGTTTTGCCAATTTCTGTTAATAAGCCAATGCCTGCAAAGAGAGAGGAGCCTTTAGATAAGATTAAGATTGAAGAAAGTAAAGTTAGTGATGCGGCCAAAGAGGCGGCTGAAAAAGAAGGAGAAAAGGATATTGCGCAGGGTGGAGAAATGTTAGCACTTACGGACTCTGAAGAGGAAAGTGAAGATTCTGATGACTCTAGTGTGACAGCAGCAGCTGAACCCGAAATAGAGTAAGTTTTATTTTAATATATAGATTTTTAAGCGGTGTTTTTATATTTAATATATGAGAAGTGGTGAAATGCCGTCACTGAATATTGGTGGATTGGAAATTGAGGTACCTATTATTCAAGGTGGTATGGGTGTTGGGATTTCTTTGAGAAATTTGGCTAGTACTGTGACAAATGAAGGTGGTCTTGGAATTATTGCTAGTGTTGGACTCGGTTTATTGAAGCATTATCCTGGGAGCTATGCTGAAGGAAATACTGCGGCCTTAAAAGATGAGATTCAAGCTACTAGGAAATTGAGTGATGGTATTATTGGTGTAAATATCATGAATGCGTTAACGGATTATGATAGTTTGGTTAAAACGTCAGTTGATAAGGGTGTTCCTTTGCTATTTACCGGGGCTGGTTTTGATAAGAATCTTCCTGATAAAATTAAGGGTTCTTCTACGATGGCTGTACCCATTATTTCATATGGTAGGTTTGCAGGGAATATATGTAATGAATGGTGTAAAAATAATTATCTCCCCGCTGCAATTGTCGTTGAAGGTCCGAAAGCTGGAGGACACTTAGGGTTTAGTAGAAAAACTCTTGAGAGACCTGGATTTATTGATAGTTCTCTCGAAAGGGAAGTTAAAAGGGCCGTTAAAGAGGTTGCGAAATTTGGAAATATTCCTATTATAGCTGCTGGCGGTATTTATACTGGGGCTGATGTTTATGAGGCTCTTGACTGGGGTGCTTCTGGTGTTCAGATGGGAACTCGTTTTGTTGTGACCAATGAATGTGATGCCAGCCCTGCTTTTAAAAATGAATATCTACGGGCAACAAAAGATGATATTATTTTGATAGACAGTCCTGTTGGATTTCCTGGACGTGCAATAAGAAATGAGTTCTTGGGGAAGGTTGAAAGAGGAGTAGCGGAAAGTTTTGGATGTGGATATCGATGTCTTAAAGGTTGCGATCCAAAAGTGTCTTCGTATTGCATTGCACATGCGTTGACTGAAGCGAACGTAGGGGATTTTACTCGTGGATATGCTTTTGCTGGGGCGAATGCTTATAGATGTGAAGAGATTATTCCCGTAAAGAAGCTGATGGATACCTTGAAAGATGAGTATGCTGCGGCCGCTAGGAAGTAGCTTACGAGCATACCCTTATTTCGATAAGGGCAAGTTTTATAATATTGATTTGTGTTTATTGAATATGTTTGTTAAAGAAGTGGTGCCTAGCTATGTGAAAAATTCGCGTGGTGAGAAATCTGTACAGATTGAAGTTGTGACTTATGAAGGTCGGTTTAAAGCATCTGCACCGTCGGGAAAGTCGAAAGGAAAGGCTGAGGTTGTTAGTTATAATTCTAAGGGAATTGTGCATAGTATGAAAATGCTAAAGGCGTTTTGTCCGAAACTGAAGGGCGTTAATTTCATAATTAAAAAAGTTGATGATCTAAAATCGATTGTTGAACGAATGAGAAGGTTTGAAGCTCGATATGGTCGATTTGGTGGGAATGTTAATTATGCTATGGAGGCTGCGTTTTTGAAAGCGGCTGCGGCTGATAATGGAAAAGAGCTTTGGGAATTTATTAACGACGACGTTAATAATGGTCTTAAACCTAAGATGCCGATGCCAGTTGGAAATTGTATTGGTGGTGGATTGCATTCTAAGAAGATTAAAGGAAAACGACCTGACTTCCAGGAATTTTTATTGATTCCTAAAGAGAAAACATATTCGAGAGCGATAACTATTAACTTTAGAGCTTATGAGCATGCGCGGACTTTGTTAAAAACTCGTGGAAGGAACGATGAAAATGCTTGGATGACCGACAAGACAAACGAGGAGGTTTTGGATATTTTGAAAGAGGTTGCTAAAAAATATAATATTCGGATTGGTTTGGATGTTGCTGCTTCGTCGTTTTATGAAGACGGATATTACAAATATAAAAATAAGGAATTAATTCGGGATAAGGTTGATCAGAGCGACTATATGGAGAAGTTGATTACTAAGTATAATTTGTTTTATGTTGAAGACGGAATGCATGAGGACGACTTTGGTGGATTCAAGGAAATTTTGAGTTTCGTTAAAGAGAAGGGAAAGAAGACTATGGTTATTGGGGATGATTTGACGACGACAAATTTAAAGAGAGTTCATCGAGCTGTTCGTGGTGGTGCGATTAATGCTATGATTATTAAACCGAACCAGATTGGTTCTATTTTGGAAGTAAAGAAGGTTGTTGAGTTTTGCAAGAAGAATGAGATTAAGATGATTTTTTCGCATCGGTCTGGCGAGACGATGGATGATACTTTGGCGGATTATTGTGTCGGATTTGGTGGGCAGTTTATGAAGCATGGAATTTATGGTCGTGAGCGTTTGATAAAAATGAAGCGGGTCATGGATATTGAAAGGAAATTGAAATGAAACTTGGTGAATTAGAAAAAGAAATTAAGAAAGTTAAGGTTAGGAATAAAAGGGTTGAGGCAGATAAGGCGTGGGAGACTAGTTTTATTAGAAGATTTCTCGTTGCTGTTTTGACTTACTTTGTTATTGTTCTATTTTTCTATTTTGCAGAATTGCCAAAACCATTTGTTAATTCAATTGTTCCCGCGTTAGCATTCTTATTGTCTACATTAACTTTATCTTTTTTCAAAAAAATTTGGATGAAAAGATATAGCAGTTAAGAGAAACTAAATTGAAGGGAGGTTAAAATGAAAAAGAAAAATATGAAGATGAAGATGAAGATGAAAGATGGTGAAAGTTGTGGTTCTTCTAGTTGTAAGGATCCATGCGGTGGATGTGCTTATTTCTTAGGATTTATCGGTGCTGCAATCTATTATATTAGCACAGCGACTGGCTTTTGGAATGGTGTTGTAGGAGTACTTCAGGCAGCTGTTTGGCCATTATTTCTAGTCTTTGAGTTGCTGCAATCTGCTGCGGCTTAATTAATTAGATTTAGAAAGATATTATTTTTATTTATTATAGTTAGATTTATAAAGAGAAATTTCTCTTACTTATTATCGCGTTAGGTGCGGGGCCGGAAACGGTAGTAGCATTTACCCCTACGTGGAATTATAAAACAATGGCAGAAACAAAAGAAATTAAGACTGAAGAAACTAAAGTAGTTGCTACTGAAGAAGCTGGTGCACCTAAAGAGGATCAGACTATTTTGACAGCTCTTGAAGATTATATTAAGACAGCTTCTTATTTGGGAACTAAAGTTATTACTCCAACAATGAGAAAGTACGTTTACCGAAGGAGACTTGACGGATTGGCTATTTTGAATACACTTTTAGTTGATAAGAAATTGGCTGAGGGTATTGATTTTATTAAGCAGTTTAAGCCTGACGAATGGACTCTTGTTTGTAAGAGAGAGGCTGGATGGAGAGGAGCTAAGATGTTTAGTGAATTAACTGGAGTTCGAACTTTTACTAAGAAATATCCTTCAGGAGTTTTGACTAATACTGTTTTGGAAAATTTTATTGAGACTAAGATGGTTGTAATTTGTGACCCTTGGTTAGACAAGAATGCTTTGGCTGATGCTAAGAATATTAGACTTCCTGTCGCTGGTATTTGTGATACTAATAATCATACTGCTGATATCGACGTAGTTATGATTGGAAATAATAAATCTAATAAATCTATGGGACTTTTCTTCTGGTTAATGGCTAGAGAATATATGAAGGCTCATAAGATTGACAAGCCTCTGCCTACTTTGGAAGACTTTGTTGGAGAAGCACTTGTTCTTGAAGAGCCACGAAAGAAGAGAATGGCTAGAGAGAAGAAGGAAACTGAGTTGAAGAAAGCTGAGTCTGCTATTGAAGAGAAAATGAGAGCTTTGGCTGATGGTGAGGACGAAGGCGTTAAGGCTACATTGAAGGAAGACGGCGAAGAGAAAGAAAGTGTTTCTGTTGGCGAAGCTGTTGAGCAAGGTGTTTAGGTATATTTATAATTGCGATTAACTGTATTTTTTTATGGATTGGCATGTGCAGTCCCCTGAAGGTGTTTTGAAAAGCGTTGGGAGTTCTAAGAAGGGGCTAAGCGAGGGTGAAGTGCAGAAGAAGTTTGGTAAGTATGGTAAGAACGTTCTGAGGAAATATAAGAGTAAAAGTAAGTTGATGCTTTTTCTGGATCAGTTTAATTCTCTGTTAATTTGGATTTTACTCGTGGCTGCGGTTGTCTCTTTGCTTATTGGGCATATGCTCGATGCTATTATAATCGGGGCGATAATTATTTTGAATGCGGGGATCGGTTTTTTTCAGGAGTATAAGGCCGAGGAAATTATTGAGAAACTAAAGAAGAGTCTTCGGTATAAGGTTTTGGTTTTGAGAGATGGCGTCCAAAAAGAGATTGACTCTAAGCTTTTGGTTCCTGGTGATATTGTCTTGCTTAATCCTGGGGATAAGATCTTGGCTGATTGTAGAATATTAAGTCAGGAGGGTTTGCAGACTAATGAGGCTGTTTTGAGTGGTGAGAGTTTTCCTATCGATAAGAATATAGAAGTATTAAATAAAGATGTTGTTTTGGCTGATAGAAAAAATATGCTTTATGCTGGGACCATTATTGCTCGGGGTAAGGCCACGGCTGTCGTTGTTGCAACGGGACAAAGCACTGAATTTGGTAAGTTGGCTGAATTGGTTCAGACAACTGTTGATGAACAAATGCCTCTAGAGAAAAAATTGAATCAATTCTCCAGAAATATTTCTATTGCTATCTTGATTCTTGTTGGTTTAGCTTTTTTTATTGGTATTAATATGGGGATTGACAAGATTGAGATGTTCTTGGTTTCTGTGAGTCTTGCTATTGGTGCGATTCCCGAGGGGCTTCCTGCGATTATCGCGATTACCCTTGCTGTTGCGATAAAACAGATGTATAGTGCTAATACTTTAATCCGAAAACTTCCGGCGGCTGAAACTCTAGGGCGAGCTACTGTGATTTGTACCGATAAAACTGGAACTTTAACCGAGGAAGATTTAACTGTCGATAAAGTTTATTCTAGCAAATTATATTCTTTGGATAAAATTAAGAATGCTGATTTTTCTTTGAAACAGGTTTTGAAGATTGGGATTCTTTGTAACAATGCTCGAGATGAGAAAGATACTATTTTGGGCGATCCTACAGAGATTGCTTTAATTAAATCAGCGAAGAAATATGGTTTGGATAAAAAAGATTTGACTGAAAACAATCCGCGAGTGAAGGAATACCCTTTTGATTCTACGAGGAAGATGATGTCTATCGTTCGGAGTCAGGGGAGGATTAAGACTAGCTATGTTAAAGGGGCGCCATTGTTTATTTTAGAAAGGTGTACTCGTGAGCTTGTTGGAAACAAAGTTCGATTAATTACTCCAAAGAGAAGGAAAGAATTAGTGAGAGTGTCGAAGGAGCTGGAGAATGCTGGGCTTCGTGTTTTAGGATTGGGCTTTCGGCAAGTAACTAAGATTGATCAGAAAGAAGCTGAAAATCATTTGATATTCGCTGGATTTGATGGAATGATTGACCCACCTAGAAAAGAGGTTTCCGATGCTATCAAGGAAGCCTTGAGTGCTGGAATTAAGATTAAGATTATTACTGGGGATTCTGCTTTGACTACTAAGGCGATTGCAAAGAAGATTGGACTCGAAGGTGATGTTATCGAAGGTAGAGAGCTTGATAAGCTGCCTCATGGCGAATGGGATAAGGTTGTTAGAGAGAAAACTATTTTCGCTAGGATTACTCCTCAACAGAAATTGAAGGTTGTTGAAATATTGAAAAAACAGAACGAGACCGTCGCTGTTACTGGGGATGGTGTTAATGATATCTTAGCCCTGAAGAAAGCAGATATTGGAATTTCTATGGGAATCCGTGGAAGTGATGTTGCTCGAGATTCTTCTGATATGGTTTTGCTCGACGACAACTTCGCTTCAATTATCAAGGCTACTCGTCAGGGTAGACGTGTTTTTGACAATATGAAAAAGTCTATTAAGTTTTTACTGGCTGCTAATGTGGGTGAGGTGTTTGCTGTTATTCTTGGTTTAATGCTCGGTTGGCCTCTGGTATTTTTACCGTTGGCAATTCTTTGGATGAATCTTGTGACCGACTCTTTACCTGCGTTGGCGTTAGCCGTCGAGCCTGCTGAGAAGGATGTTATGAAAAGAAAGCCTCGTAGCGATGGTTTGCTTGCAGGAGTTTGGCAATGGATTATCGTCGCTGGTGTCTTGATGGTTGTGTCTGTTGCGTGGATTTTCAGTTGGGCTAATGGCGTGTTTGGTTTAGAAGTTGCTAGGACAGCGGCGATTACGACGGCGATTTTCTTCGAGTTGTTTTTTGTTTTCTCTTGTAAATCTAATAGAAGTTTGTTCATGACTGGAATTTTTAATAATAAATATTTGATATATTCTGTTTTGATCTCTGGTGGTTTGCATTTGCTGGCGATCTATACTAGCCTCGGAAGTGTGTTCGGATTTGTGGCTTTGAGCGGTTCTCAATTGGGAATTTCGGTCTTGGCTGGGCTTTCTGGATTAGTTGTTTTTGAAGCTTGGAAGATTTTGAGATATTTCTTGGATTCTCGTCGATAAAGTCATTTTATTGGAAGCGATATATTTATAAAGCGATTTTTGCCAGTAATAATACAAAATGATAACTTTGGAGATAATATCCAAAGCTTCAATTTACGATTTTGAGGCTAGAATGAGCGCACGACCACTGAGTCGAGTGTGATGATGATCAATTCTAGTTATGTCTTAAAGCAATGGAGCGATCTTTCTAAATAATAATTACTTAATTCTGTGAAATTGAATTGAGTAGGAACGTCAGTGCTGACGTCAAAGAATAAATTATTTAGATATTAGTACATTGATTTATAATATATATTAATAGCAAATGTTTAGAGGTTACCTTTAATCTTTAAACAACAAAAAGGATTTGAAATTTTTAATTTCATAAAAGTAAACATTTTTGTTTAATTCCAGTTTATCCTGCTGGAGGATGCAGCTATTTGGTTTGGGTTTAGACATGCAAGTTTTTTCTTTTGATTTATCAATAGGAAAGCAAACTGCTCAGTAACACGTAGATAATCTACCCTTGAGTCGAGGATAAGCACGGGAAACTGTGTCTAACACTCGATATGGGATTCGGCCTGGAAAGGCAGATCCCTGAAACTCGTGCTCAAGGATGAGTCTGCGGATGATTAGCTTGTTGGTGGGGTAACTGCCTACCAAGGCGATGATCATTACGGGCTCTTAGCGGAGTTGCCCGGAGAAGGAATCTGAGATACTATTCCTAGCTCTACGGAGTGCAGCAGTCGCGGAACTTTTACAATGCACGAAAGTGTGATAAAGCAAACCAAAGTGTTTCTCGTTTAGAGAAACTTTTTCTTACTGTAAAAATGTAGGAGAATAAGGACTGGGAAAGACTGGTGCCAGCCGCCGCGGTAATACCAGCAGTT
>Ga0075114_10000774_pt1 | contig 18637 bp, 16 predicted proteins | sample AntAceMetag02UKM_FD_69784 | JGI IMG/M metagenome (GOLD analysis project Ga0075114, IMG submission 69784) | Saline lake microbial communities from Ace Lake, Antarctica - Antarctic Ace Lake Metagenome 02UKM | ecosystem: Environmental > Aquatic > Non-marine Saline and Alkaline > Saline | place... | reverse complement strand
CCTCCGTGCCCTCGCCGGGACGTACCAGTCGGGTGAAGATGCGCTGGGCGTCTTGCTGCTCGGCGGGGCTCAGTTGCTGGTAGACGGTGTCGGCGTAGCGGGTCAGCGCGCCGGCCAGGCGGCCGATGGCTTCGTAGGCGGCGTGGGTGAGCTGCCCTCCTGTCTGTTGCTCCCACAACTGCGTCAGGGTGAATTGCAGGAGGGGCAGGTTGCCCGGCTCGTCGCCCGCGTCGTCCAGCACCCGCTCCACCAGACCCGGCTGGAAGATCAAGCCGCGCCCGCGGGCAGGCTCCTCGATGGCCCGGCGCAACTCGGCGCGATTCATGGGACCCAGCAGCAAGCCGCCCCGTTGTATGGCATCGGCCAGGGGGCGGTGGACCAGGGCCTGGGCGGTGAAGTCGGCGCGGAGGGAGAGGAGGAGGGTGAGTGAGTGTGGGGGTGTGGGAGTGTGAGGATGGTCGAGTGGACCAAGCAGAAGGTCGAGGAAGGCGCGGCGGGTGGGCGGGTCGGGGCAGAGGGTGTAGAGTTCTTCAAGATGGTCAACGATCAGTAACAGCCGCTGTCCCGAAGAAGGCGAGTTCGCAGTAGCGACTTCACTCGCTCTGGGATGGGCTGGACGACTGAAGTCGTCACTACGAGCCGTTTCCAGCGGCCGTTGGCGTGCTGGGCGCAGGATGCGGTCAACGAGGTCGGTCAAGCGCAGGTCGCCATCCCGGAGCTGCTGGGCCACGGAACGGGCCCGGGCCCGGAGCGCTCGTGCGTCCGTCTTCAATCGGGGCTTGATGAAGGGAACCAGGGCCTCGGCCAGGCGCTGGAAAGGCAGGCTGCCGGGGCGGAAATCGGCGATGATCCAGGTGACTTCTTCGAGATGGGGGGATGGGGGCAAGGGTGCAGGCATGCTGGGGTGCGGAGGTGCAGAGGTGCTGGGGGAGAATCTCCCTTGCTCCCCTGCCTCTCTGCTCCTTTGCTCACGCAAACAGGGCAGCAGGCCGGCCCGTACCAGCGAGGATTTGCCGCTGCCGGATGGGCCGACGAGCACCAGCAGCGGCTGGCGGTGCACGGCCTGGCACAAGCGCTCGGTGAAGGTCTCCCGCCCGAAGAAATCGGCGGCGTCGGCGGCGGTGAAAGCGTTCAGCCCCTTGTAGGGGTTCTGTGCCTCGATCAGCTCCGGCTGGAACTCCCTCGCCTGGATGCGTTGGTAGAGGCCCGTCGTCTCCACGGCTGGCTCCATCCCCAACTCCGCGGCCAACACCCGGCGGCAGGCTTCGTACTGGGCCAGGGCGGCACTGCGTTCCCCGCTCAAGGCCAGGATGCGCATCAACTGCCGGTGCGTTTCCTCGCGCCAGGGTTCCAACTCGATCTGCCGCCGCAGGTAACGGCCCGCCTGCTCGTACTCGCGGCGGCGCTCGTGGTAGGCGGCCAGGTGGGTCAGGGCTTCTATGGCCTGGCGGTGGAGTTCCTCCTGCGTAAGCAGCCGCCACTCCTCGAAGGGCTCACTGTCGGGCAGAATGAAGCCGGCCAGAAAGTCGCCCCGGTACAGCTCGACCGCCTGCCCCAGGCGGGCCATGCAGAACGGGCAGGAATCGAGGCGGCGGTGGGAGTGAGGCCGGCAGGCGTCGAGGAGGGCGGTGAAAGCGGCCACGTCCAGCCAGTGATCGCTGGCGGGGTCGAACTGAATGTCCTGGCGGGACACGAGGAGGATAGGGGTTTCTGACTGCTGGTCCTGCAGCGCCTGGCGCAGATTGTAGAGCGCCCGGCGCAGGTTCTGTCGCCCCCTCTGTTGGGACGCATCGGGCCAGAGCAGCGCGGCCAGGGCTTCTCGCCGGTGGGGGCGGCCGGCTTCCACAGCCAGGTAGGCCAGGAGCGCCCGCACCTTGTCGGATTCGATGGTGGTGATGGGGGCTCGCTCCAAGGTAACCTGGAGTGTTCCGAGCAGGGAAATCGACAAGCGGGTCATACTCATCGTCTCCTCAGGGAAGGCGAACAGGTGGGACAGAGGGTACTTCAACAGCAGCATTATATCCCAACTGGGGGAGAAATGCAAAGGACTTATCCTCGGTCCTCGATTCTCGATGCTCCTCACGTTTTCCTCACGCAGCCTTCACATTCTTCTCACACTACTTTGGTATGATGGGGGTGACCAAGAAAGGATAACGCCCGATGGACGACCAACCCAAACCACCAGTGCGCTACGAATCCTACCTGCTGCGGTTGCGGCACGTCGTGAGCCCGTCGAACGGCTGGGTGGAACGGGACGGCGCGCCGGTCTGCCAGGTTATGCTGCAGAGCGTGACCAGCAGGGAGCAACGCTACTTCGCCGACCTGGAGGGCCTGGTGGCCTTCCTGCAGGCTCAGGCGCCAGGGCAAGCCGAAGCCTGGCGCATAGGATAGTTCTTGGTGCAAAACGGCCTGTGGAGCGGGCTTTCTAGCCTGCTTGACCGGCAGACTGGGAAGTCTGCCCCACTTTTGCAGCGGAAACTAGGATAGGGAGGAGGGAGACCATGTGAGCAAAGACTAGCAACGGCAGACTGGAAAGTCTGCCCCACTTTTGCATCTCCAACCAAGCAAACTCAAACTCAAAGAGAAAGGAAACAAGACCAATGATTAGCACACTACGCAAACACCGATGGCTGATCGTTATACCGCTGGCGGTGGTGGCGCTCGTGACGACGCAGATGGCGTCAGCTCTGGACGTCCCGGATACGTTCACCTGGAGCGCCGTAGACGACGGCGCCCTGTGGTCGGACCCGACCAGTTGGACCACGATGGAGGTAGATGAGGACGGCATCCCCGATGGCAACGACACCGTCGTCTTTGACAGCGCGTTTGTCACCACGTCGGTCGTTGACGCCGATTTCGAAATCGACCGGCTTCAAGTGTACGCCGGTTACAGCGGGCAGATCAGCCTGGGGACGAATGCCCTATCCGTGGCCAGCGAGTTCACGGTGGCCGATGCCAACAGCTTTGACGCCGGCACGGGCATGGTGCGCTTCAAGGGCGACGTAACCGCAGACAGTGCGGCGGCGGTCTACGATCTGGATATATCCGCTGGCGGCACGATAAGCCTGTTGCAGGTTCTGACGGTCAATAACGACTTGACCCTGATCAGCATAACTCAAGTTGACGATCCTGGCGCCCTGGAGGTTCATGGCGACTTCATACCGATCGATCCCGGTGACGGGGGCGATGCCTCCAGCAGCCCGCCAGCGAGCAGCGACCAGGCGATCTCTGAGAGCGGCGTGTCGAGCTACCCGGATACCGCCAAGACCGGCGGCGCCCTACGGACTGACGTGCAGAGCGGAGAAGCCTCGACAGCCTCGACAACTTCGACTGGTTCGCTGACCGGCAAGGTCACCGACAGCAACAACATCCCCATCGCCGACGTAGAGATCGAGGTGCAGAGCGGAGGGGCCACGGTGGCGTCGGATACCAGCGATGCCAACGGCGACTATGCCATCGCCACGCTGGACGACGGCACCTACACCATCATCGCCACGCCGCCGGCAGGCAGCGGCTTCGTGCAGGCGACCATCCCCAACGTGGTGGTATCGGGAGCTACGATCCGTGACATCGTGCTCGTCAAGGAGACCCTGTTTCTGTCGGGCACCGTGACCGATTCCGAGACCGGGGACCCCGTGTATAACGTGCAGGTGCGCGTTTGGGGGTCCGGCATTGATCTGTACGACAACACCGACGCCAACGGAGACTATGCCATCTCTGGGCTCACGGGCGGGACCTACTCGGTGCGCGCGCGCAAGACCGGATACGAGGACACCCAGCTCGACAACGTCGAGATCCTAGAGAGCACCGAGAACTTTGACCTGCAGATCACCCCGCTGACGCTCTACGACATCACCGGTCGCATTCTCATGCAGGACGATCAGGGGAACTGCGTGCCCTTTGACTGGCCCAGCCAGGACATCCGGATGCACTTTTGGAACCTCACCACGAGCCACCATCCCGGCTGGAGGTACGTCGACGAGAATGGGCGCTTCACCGCCGCCGACGTCGAGCCTGGCCGCTACCAGATGCAAATGAACGGATATCAACGGTGGATAGAGGACGACGACGGAGACCCGGCGACCCCCAATGAGGACCGCGAGTCGTGGTTCCAGCTCCACTACGCGTACGTCGACGTCAACGCGGACACCGACCTGGGCGATTTCTGCATTCCCCTCGTCAGCGTCACCTACCGGGTGACCGACGACCAGGACCCGGCTAACCCGGTGGACAGTGCGCGGTCGAACGACTCGGGCTGGTACCGCGTCACCAACGACAACCAGATGCTCGGCAGTCTGCAGTGGAACCACTTCCAGGGCCACATGCGATTCTACAACACCGGCGGGGACAATGAGGTTACCATCGAGCTGCCGCCCACGCGCACCGACGCCGAGGGCAACCCCAACTACTTCCGCAATCTGTGGATCTACCCGCCGAGCAGCGACACCACCGTGGCCGCCAAGTATTTCACGAACCTGTACTGGATCGAGGACCCGACGACCATTGTGTTCCCGCTGCCCCTTGTGGTGCGCTACTCGGGGACCGTGCGGCTGGGCGACACCGGCGGGTCGGCCCGGGGGCTCTACATCCAGCTCCGAGGCGGCACGTCACCCTATCAGGCCGTAGCCAGTGACGGCACCTTTAGCTTCCTGGTCGCCCCTGGCTCCTACAACGTGCGCATCTGGAACTGGCGTTCAGAGTGGACCGACGACCCGAGCGGTGACGGCGGGCGGGGTCGCAGCCACCTCAACGTGTACGCCACCACAAACATCGACCTCCAGGAGCACTCGGACGGCAACGACTTTCTCGTGCCGTATACCCTTTCGGCGTCCACCACCGTGGTCAACACCGAAGGGGGAGCGGTCAACGACGTGCGCGTCTATGCCGAGTCCTATGAGACCGCCGACCTACAGATGGGTGGGTTGACCTTCCGGGGGCGGGCCTATGTCGACATGTACACCGGTGCCGACAACCACGTCGAGGGCATCCCGGCAATCCCGCCCAAGGACCCAGCCAACCACTGGACCAAGATCTGGCCGTCCGCTGCCTCCGGCTACCCCTATCACCGCTTCTACCAAGACGTGCCGGACGACGGCCACTGGGCGTTCACCCTGGGCCGCGGCAGCGTGCAGGGGCGCGTGCTTCTCCACGACGGCACGCCGCTCGTGCGGGTGGCCAACCAATCGACCGTCCGCATGCGGTACTACAGCCAGGAACATGGTCAGTGGTACAACCCCGACTATACCGACACCGCCGGCCGCTATAGCATCGCCGCGATGCCGCAGGGCAACTTCAGGGTCTACTCGTGGGACTGGCACTGGTTCGAGTACGTCAGCGGCAACAAGTGGGCGCGCTCGATCCTGGGCACAGACTGGGCTCAGGGGTACACGGTGCCCATTGCTGGCGACGCGGTGCGCGACTGGACGCTGAATACCCGCTGGCTGAACATCAATGTGCAGGACCAGTGGGGCGTGCCGGTTCCTGACGCCACGGTCTACGTGCGCGGCGGCTGGGGAGAGCCGTTCTGGGATGGCGATACCTACTTCCAGTACGGCGTGTACATCTACGCCGACGCCAAGCTGGGCTCATCGGGCTCGACTCGCTTCGCCGTGGGCCGCACGCGTGAGGGCAGTAAGCTTAGCATTGATGTTCGCCCGCCCGGCGACAGCGGCTATGAGCGCTTTGTGCTCAACAAGCCGCTGCGCGAAGACACGACGGTCACCATCATCCTCACGCTGGACACCAGCGGCCCCGACGCCGATCACGACGGGGTCCTCAACGACGACGATAACTGCATGGGGATCCCTAACCCCGACCAGATGGATTGGGACGGAGATGGCATGGGAGACGCCTGTGACCCCGACGACGACGATGACGGGCTGGGCGATGACCCCGATCCGAACGATCACGACCCCGACAGCGATGACGACGGCGTGCTGGACGGCGACGACAACTGCCCGGCCATTCCCAACGCCGATCAGACGGACACCGACGACGACGGACAGGGCGATGTCTGTGACCCGGATGACGACAACGATGGTTTCGCCGACGGCAGCGACAACTGCCCGCTGGTCTACAACCCGGGCCAGGAGGACGAGGACAACGATGGCGTGGGCGACGCCTGCTCCGGCAACGAGCCGCCCACGGTCGAGGCCGGTGGCCCCTACAGCGGCGATGAAGGCTCAGCCATCCCCCTCGACGGGGCAACCGCCTCCGACCCAGACGGGGATTCCCTGACCTACGGCTGGAGTGTCGACGACGCGGCGGTGTGCAGCTTTGACGACGCCAGCATCCTCAACCCCAACCTGACCTGCAGCGATAACGGTACCTACCAGGTCACGCTGACGGTCGACGACGGCCAGAACGACCCGGTGAGCGACAGAGCGACGGTCACGGTGCTGGATCTGGCGCCGACGGCCGCCTTCACTTGGGCGCCCGAGCCCCAGGACGAGGGTTCGTCGGTGCAGTTCACTGACGAGTCGACGAGCGCTGTCGACGACATCGTGGCCTGGGAATGGGACTTCGACGGTGAGGGCACTAGCGACGCGCAGAATCCGCCCTTCACCTTCACCGAGAACGGCGTGTACAACGTCTGCCTGACGGTGACCGACGACGACGGCAGCACGGACACGGTCTGCCACACCGTCACGGTGCTGGATCTCGGCCCGACGGCTGCCTTCACTTGGGTGCCCGAGCCCCAGGACGAGGGATCGCCTGTGCAGTTCACGGACGAGTCGACCAGCGCACCTGACGACATCGTGGCCTGGGGTTGGGACTTTGCCGGTCTGGGCAGCAGCAGCGCGCAGAACCCCAGCTTCACCTTCATGGACAACGGGATGTACAACGTCTGCCTGACGGTGACCGACGACGACGGCAGCACGGACATGGTGTGCCACACAGTCACGGTGCTGGATCTCGGCCCGACGGCCGCCTTCACTTGGGCGCCCGAGCCGCAGGACGAGGGTTCGCCGGTGGGGTTCACCGACCAGTCAACGAGCTATCCGGATGACATCGTCGCCTGGGGTTGGGACTTTGGCGGTCTGGGCAGCAGCAGCGCGCAGAACCCCAGCTTCACCTTCATGGACAACGGTCTGTACGATGTGTGCCTGACGGTGACCGACGACGACGGCAGCACGGACACGGTCTGCCACGATGTGACGGTCAACAACGTGTCGCCGACGATCGAGAGCCTCACGGTGCCCTGGGAGGAGCCGGTCGACATCAACGATCAAGCGTCCTTCAACGTGGACGTGGTCTTCAGCGACCCTGCTGGGGTGCATGATGAGCCGTATACCTGCGACTTTGATCTGGACTACGATGGCGTGACGTTCGACCTCGATGCCTCTGTCTCAGCCAACTACGACAGTTGCAGCACGCCGCTGAACTACGAAGGGCCAGGCGTCTACACGGTCATGGTCATCGTGACAGATAAGGACGGCGGCTCTGATAGCGCCACGGCGACAGCGTTCGTGGTCATCTACGACCCGGAGGGCGGCTTTGTGACCGGCGGCGGCTGGATCCAGTCGCCAGAGGGCGCCTATGCGGCAGACCCGACGCTCACCGGCAGGGCTAACTTCGGCTTCGTGTCCAAGTACAAGAAGGGTGCCAGCGTGCCCACCGGCCAGACCAACTTCCAGTTCAGGGCCGGCGACCTGCACTTCCACTCCGACAGCTACGACTGGCTAGTCATCGCCGGGCCCAGAGCCAAGTACAAGGGCGTGGGCGCCATCAACGGCGGCGGCAACTATGGCTTTATGCTGACGGGCACCGACGCTGGACTGACGCCCAGCACGGACGTGGACCTGTTCCGCATCAAGATCTGGGACAAGGCCACGGACGAGGTCGTCTACGACAACAAGATGGGCGAGCCCGACGACGGGTATGCCGGTACAGAGATCGGCGGCGGCACCATCAAGATCCACAAGGCCAAATAGCCGTCCCTAATCGCCAAGTAGCAACGACAGGGCGGGCCGGTTCGCCGGCCCGCCCCAGTTGCTGCTCCTATGAGAGGATCATCGCTGCACAGGGCCTGGACGAAGGGCACACCAAGTCCGGGTGCAGCATCAACGCTATGGATGATTGGGTGGCGTTGGTGAATCCGTAGCAAAGAGCGAAGACCTGACAGGTTTCCGAAACCTATCAGGTCTCTCTGTTCAGGGCTAATCTCGCAACTTATGCGCTTGTCTAGCGCTGCGAAGCCGGGCCAAGTTGCATCACGTGAGGCTCTCAAACCCCGAATGCTCCGCGTCCATCTCCACCATCTCGCCGGTGACGGTGAAGACCACCCGCTCGCAGATGTTGGTGACCCGGTCAGCGGTACGCTCCAGGTTATGCGCTACCCACAGCAACTGAGTGGCCTGATCAATAGTACGCGGGTCGGCCATGATGTAGGTGAGCAACTCCCTGTACACCTGGTTGTAAAGATCGTCCACCTCATCGTCCTGCGCCGGGATGGCCCGGGCCAGATCAACATCCCGCCGTACGAATGCGTCCAGCGATTGGTGGAGCATGTCCCGCGCCTTCTGTGCCATGCGAGGGAGATCAATGAGAGGCTTGAGCAGGGGCTGCTCGCCGATCATCAGGCTGATCCTGGAGATACCCTTGGCGTAGTCTCCCATGCGCTCCAGCTCGGTGACTATCTCCAGGATGGCAGCTAACGTGCGCAGGTCGCCAGCCATGGGCTGCTGCGTGGCGATAAGCACCAGCGTATCGGCCTCGATCTGAAAGCGCTTCCTGTTGATGCCGCTATCCTCTGCGATCAGACGGGTAGCCCCGTCCAAATCCCGCCGCTTGAGGAGCTCCACTGACTCTACCAACGCGTTCTCCACCATGCTGCCTAGAATCAGCACCTCGTCTTGAAGACGCTGCAACTTCCGTTCAAAGGCCTCCCGTACCATGGTATCTACCTCCCTCACTGCGCTGCTTCATCCAGATCGTCCGGTGATGTAGTTCTCGGTCAACTCCTGTTTCGGATTGGTGAAGATGTCCTGAGTGGCTCCAAACTCCACAAGTTCGCCCAGCCAAAAGAGCCCCGTCCACTCGGAGACGCGGGCGGCCTGTTGCATGTTGTGCGTGACGATGACGATGGTGTAGCTCTCCTTGAGCGTGCGCATCAATTCTTCAACCTGTAGTGTGTCTATGGGATCCAAAGCCGAGCAGGGCTCGTCCATCAGGATGACTTCGGGTCTAACGGCAATGGCGCGGGCGATGCACAACCGCTGTTGCTGACCCAGAGAGAGGCTCAGTGCGTCTTGTTTGAGATCGTCCCTGACTTCGTCCCACAGCGCTGCCCCGCGCAGGCTTTCCTCCACAATGTCGGCCAGGCGGCCATTCCTGTGCAGGCCCAACACGCGGGGGCCAAAGGCCACGTTGTTGAAGACGGACTGGGGAAAGGGGTTGGGACGCTGAAACACCATGCCCACCCGTCTGCGTAGCTCAACCACGGCGCTGTCAGGCGCGTAGATGTCCTGCCCGTCGAGCAGCACTGTCCCCTCCACCCGGATGCCAGCGATGGTGTCGTTCATGCGGTTGAGACAGCGCAGGAAGGTGGACTTGCCGCATCCCGACGGCCCGATCAGCGCGGTGATCTGTCGCTCCTGGATCTCCATGGAGATGTCCGACAAGGCCAGAAAATCACCGTAGTGGAAATGGAGATGTTTTACTTTGATCTTGGTCATGGAAGACGTTAAATGTGAAACGTGAAACTCGCTGACTTACCCGAAGCGGCCGGTGACGTAATCCTCGGTGCGCTGGTGGCGTGGGGCGGTGAACATCTCGCGGCCAGGTCGCTGCTCGATCAGTTCGCCCATGAGAAAGAAGGCGGCGTGATCCGCCACGCGGGCGGCCTGTTGGACGCTGTGCGGTACGATGACGATGGTATACTGCTGCTTCAACTGATAGAGGGATTCCTCCACCTTGGCCGTGGAGATGGGATCCAGCCCCGACGTAGGCTCGTCGAGCAGCAGCACCTCCGGTTCCAGAGCCAGACTGCGGGCGATGCACAGTCGCTGCTGCTGCCCGCCCGATAGCGCCCGGGCTGGATCATCGAGCCGGTCCTTGACTTCATCCCACAGGGCGGCTTGCCTCAGGCTGCGCTCGATGGTCTCCGCCTGCCGAATCGGATCGCGCATGCCAGCCAGACGAGGGCCGTAGATGACGTTTTGCCGCACCGTGCCCGGCAGTGGCAAAGGCAGGGCAAAGACCATGCCCACTCGCCGGCGTAGAGCAGGGACATCAATGCCAGAGGCGTAGATGTCCTGTCCATCCAGTAGAATGCGCCCCGACATCTGTGTCCCCTCTACCAGATCGTTCAGCCGGTTGACGAGACGGAGTAGCGTCGTCTTGCCGCCACCGGCCGGGCCAAAAACGACGGTAACGGCCTTGGCCGGCACGTCCAGGGTCACATCGCGCAAGGCCGACTTGCCGCTGTAGGAGTAGCTGACTTCCTCGATGCGAATCTTGGACGGAAGGCCAAGGGCAGAGGACAAAGGCTCGTCGTTCGTCATTTGTCTTTCGGCTTTCGTCACCATTGCCGCCTCCGCCGATAGTAGCTGCGGATGATCGTGGCTACGACGTTCAGCGAAAGCACCAACCCTAGCAGTACCAGCGCCGTGCCGTATTGGATCTGCGGCGGCATGCCCGGCACCTGAGTGCTGATGACGTACAGATGATAGGGCAGCGTCATCGTCTGATCGAGAACCGTTCGGGGCAGGTGCGGCAGGAAGAAGGCCGCCACGGTGAAAAGAATGGGCGCTGTCTCACCGGCTGCCCGCAGCAGCCCCAGTATCACGCCGGTGATGATGCCAGGCAGCGCCTGCGGCAGGATGATGTTGCGGATGCCCTGCCAGCGGGTGCCTCCCAGGCTGGCGCTGACAGTTCGGAACTCCACCGGCACGGCCCGCAGTGCTTCCTCTGCCGTGCTGATGATGATGGGCAAGCTCATGATGGCCAGCGTCAGCGAGCCGGCCAGAATGGACGTGCCGAACTGCAGGAAGAGCACAAACATCCCTAGCCCGAACAGCCCATACACCACCGAGGGTATCCCTGCCAGGTTGATGATGGCCAACCGGATGGCTCGGGTGAGCCAGGTATCGCCGGCGTATTCGGCCAGGTAGATGGCGCCCCCCACGCCCACGGGGATGGCGGCGATGGCCGTGCCCGCTGTTAGCAGCAGCGTGCCGACGATGGCGGGGAGGATGCCGCCAGCTTTCATCCCTTCGCGGGGCATGGCGCTGAGGAATTCCCAACTGATAGCTCCCATGCCGCGCGCTACAATGGTGCCGATGACGAGCAGGATGGGCACGACCACCACCAGAGCGGCCAGGCCCAGCATCGCGAAACCCAATCGTTGCCCGAGATCGCGATTCATCTGTGTATACTGCGCCGTTTCTGTGTTCGTTGCGCCGGAAGAGCTCTGTTGCGCCGGAGTTGAACTCCGGCGCAGCAGATGCGGGCGACTCATCAGCGCAGCCCTCCTCGGTGTCGTTTCTTGAATATGGTCGAGGAAGCAGCCAGATTGATGATGAAGGTCAGCAAGAAGAGAATGATGCCAATGCCGAACAGGGCATGGTAGTGGGTGCTGCCCTGAGCGACCTCACCCATCTCGGCAGCGATGGTGGCTGTCATGGTGCGGACAGGGCGAAAGAGAGAGTCGAGGCTGAGCGGCATGCGGGCAGCATTGCCTGTCACCATCATCACCGCCATCGTCTCGCCGATGGCACGCCCCATGCCCAACATGACGGCTGTGACGATGCCCGAACGAGCAGCTGGCACCACCACTCGCCAGATCGTCTGCCATTGCGTGGCGCCCATGGCCAGGCCGGCATCGCGGCAGCTCTTGGGTACCGCATCAAGAGCGTCTTCGGCGATGCTAATGACAGTGGGCAGCGACATGTAAGCGAGAATGAGAGCGCCAGTGAAGGCAGTCAGCCCTGTGGGGGCGCCCAGGGACTCGCGAACTAGAGGAGCGATCACCGTCATGCCAAAGAAGCCCAGCACCACCGAGGGTATGCCCGCCAGCACCTCGATCATCGGCTTGAGGATTTCGCGCGCCCAGTCAGGCGCCACCTCGCGCACGAAGACCGCCGTGGCTACGCCCAGTGGCAGGGCCATGGCCATAGCTAGTATCGTGACCATCGCTGATCCCAGCACCAACGGCAGCATGCCGAACAGATCGAAGGTAGGGTACCAGCGCGTGCCGAACAGGTTGCCCAACGGTATCTCGAAGAACGTGGGCAGCCCCTGTTGGAGCAGAAAGAGGAAGATGAGTGCCACGAAGCCGATGGTCGAGAAGCCCAGCACGCGGATGAGGGTCTCGACAGCGGATTCGGTCCAGCGAGTGCGTTGTGTTTCGTTCATAGTCAGCGGATCTAGCGGAAGGTTGTTCCTGTCTCCTGCTTCCACGCCCTGAGGCGGGATTGGCAGGCTTCACAGCGTTGAACTGCGAGGGGCAGGAGTAGGCGTTTGTATTCGAGACTGGCCGCAGCGGAGTTCATGAGGAGAGCCACTTCGCGGCCACTGGCGGCAAGATAAGAAGGGTAGCGATTCCATGTCTGCATGACGCACCCGACTCCCGACCATCGTGCTGTGTACCCCCAACAAGTTGGGGACTCCGGCACTCTGTACCATATCAAAACCACGCTGATCAGGTACTAGCGTTCTCCTTGTCGCCTAAACCTATCAGCTTGATCCGCTTAATCCGCTGACTTCTGTAGCGGCACAAAGCCCAGTTCGGCTACCAGCGACTGCCCAGCGCTGAGTATCCAGTCCAAGTACGCCTTCACCCATCCACTTGGCTCGCCGGCGATGTACATGTAGAGCGGGCGGGAGACGGGATAGGAACCATCGTTGACCGTGTCCACAGAGGGAAGCACGTAAGGGCTGGCACTCTCGCGAGCGACGGCTAACATCTTCTGGTCGGGAGTCACGTAGCCGAGGCCGTCGTAGCCAATGGCGTTAGGGTTGTCCCGTACCTCGGCACTGATTCCCTCGGACGAGGGCATCAGCAGCGTGTCCGGTGAAAAGAGCAGGGGGCTCTTCTTGTCCCCCAGGCGGATCACGTTCTCCAAAAAATAGACATAAGTACCGGAGTTCGACTCCCGTGAGAGAAGCACGATGGGGCGGTCTTCGCCGCCCACTTGCCGCCAGGTGCTAACCTTGCCGGTGTAGATGTCAGAGATCTGCTGCAGCGTGAGGCGCTGCACTGGATTGGATGGATGGACGACGACGGCGATAGCATCACGGGCCACCACGAATTGCACAGGGGAGATGCCGTTCTCCTCGGCAGCGCTGATTTCCTCAGGCTTCATACTCCGCGAGGCGTTGGCGATGTTCACTGTGCCATTGATCATGGCGGCGATGCCTGTGCCTGACCCCCCGCCGGTGACGGAGATACGCACCTCGGGATACAAGTGCACGTATTCCTCAGCCCAGGCTAGCGCCAGGTTGACCAGCGTATCGGAGCCTTTGTTCTCGATGGTTTGAGCGGCTGCGCCATCAGACGAAGTCGGCTGCTGCGCACCGCAGCCAACCAGCAGCCAGACCAGGCCGAACAGCAGTGCGTTGAGCACGAGGTGCTTGGTGGAACCGGAGACTGTATGGGGAAGTGTGGGAAAGCGGCTACGTCGCCTGGAGAGGGATACAGCCATGGCCTTTGACTCACCTCGCTGACAATGATCGTCTGGATTGTATCAGATATGACGCATGTGTCAAGTTGACATCCATGCGAGTTTGTGGTATACTAGTTGCGCATAAGGAAGTTTACGCGCAATATCCTAATCCCGCGAGTGGAGCGATGGCGGTCAGAAGCGACGTGCTGGCGCTGTTCGAAGCGAATCTCAAGCAGTCTGGGTTGGCACGGAACACCGTTGCCGGGTACCTGCGTGATTTACGCTGTTTCTCGCGCTGGCTGGCGGAGCGTGCTGGGCAAGAGAGGCCCCCCGACGGTTTCTCTTCCAGCGATGTGGAAGCCTATAAGCAATACCTGAGAGCCACATTGGGGCGATCGCCGGCGAGCATCAACCGGTATCTGCAGAGCGTGCGCAAGTTTGGGCGCTTCGCCGTGATGGCCGGGCTGTGGGATAGCAACCCTGCGCAAGGCGTGCGATTGCTGGAAGGCTCTGGCGTGGCAACTCTTAGGGCCTTGACCGACTCGGCGATCGAACAGTTGCTGAAGATCGCCGAGGAACGACGCTCGCGCAACGCAGTCCGGGACTACGCTATGCTGCAGTTGCTGTTGCAGACCGGAGTACGAGCTGGCGAGATGGTCGACCTTCGGCTGGCAGATCTGGACCTGGACGAAGAAGGCGGCACCCTGACTGTGTGCGCTCAAGGCAAGCGACTAGGACGTCGAATTCCGCTGAATCGGGCAACTCGGCGTGCTCTGGACGCGCATCTAGCTCAGCCTCGTCCTGCGGAGGCTTCGCATCTCTTCCTGACAAGGGAAGGCAGGCCCTTGTCGATTCGATCGGTACAGCAAGTCGTGGCCAGCTTGGGAAAGGCAGCTGGCCTGGATGTCTCTGCCAGAGTACTTCGAGACACATACGCCAGATCTCTGTGGCAGGATACCGGAGATCTGCACCTTCTGACCGAGCGACTGGGTCACAGGAGGCCCGAAACGGCCTTGAGGTACATCTCCCCTCCCTCCGCAGAGGGGTCATCAACGGAGGTTTTTGAGAGGCCTTCCCCGAGCGCCAGCAGGTAGCCGGGGCCTGGACCTACCAAGGACTTGCGGCCCGGGCTTCCCTGCCCGGCCGCAAGTAGCGTGGAAGCGGGCTTTGTTAGGCCTTCGGCTAGACAGCCGGCCTCACCTGTATCGTAACGAGATTGCAGGCTTGATCAGGCAGCAAGTCGCTGCCGAACGATGAGCGAGAACTAGCCAGCAGGCAGGCAGGGAATCTCGCGGTCATTGCTTGTTGCGATGGAGATCTCGGTTGTGGCTCGGAGTGGGCCCGGCGGGATCTCTTTTGTTTTGCCTGGGGGAAAGGTGTCGATTGGCTGTGGGAGCACAGCCTCATCACCGACAGTGCATTGACAGCACGCTTGTGAACGGGACTAGGCTCAGTGATTATGATCGATCTGGACCGGCAACGCATCGCTCTCAGCCTGAAAGATGCCCCGCAGTGGATCGAAGCGTCTTCTGATGTAGGAATGCTGGACGAGGCGGCGGCAGGCGAGGCTTTGGAGTTGCAGGGAATCGCAGTGTACGAGGAGGTTGCGGATGAAGCAGAGACGGCCGACTGCGTGTTGGCGGAGTTGGTTACCATGCCAGCTTGATAGCTCTGGCTTGCTGTTAGGGCAAGCACGAATAGGAGTAGGAAACGGAGGTTGTGAGATCAGATAAGTGTGACGTTGAGACCTGGGGAATCGCCGGAGAAGCTACTGAGGCGTTTTAGGAAGTCAGTGCAGAGATCACGCATTTTGGCCACAGTACGGCGAAAGCGCTGTTATACGAAGCCCAGCGACGTCAGGCGCATCAAGCGCCGCAAGGCGATTCGCCGGGCGCGGCGGCGCGAGTGGAAGCGACAAAACCGCCAGCAACGCCGGCGCTACTGAGTCTGCGGAAACCGGAATCGTGTGGCACTGCGCATCGGCCAGGTCTCGTTCTCATACATAAGGAACAGATTGATGATCGAGGAGGAGCGCATGGAATACTCAGTGGGCGACAAGGTGATGTACCCCAACCGGGGCGTAGGCATTGTCACAGGTGTAGAGCAGAGCGAGCTCGTGGATGGGTTCCGTCAGTACTACGTGATCCAGATACCCTCCGGCGGACTGACCATGCACGTTCCCATAGAGAAGACGGATGACCTGGGCGTGCGACCGGTCGTATCCCTGTCGAGGCTTGACCGCGTGCTAGATGTCCTAAGCGCGAGGCCACGGCGGTTGCCGGACGGTTTTAAGGAGCGTCAGGAGGGCATCCACGAGAAGCTCAGGAGTGGGCGCGCGATTCAGATAGCCGAAGGGGTACGGGATCTTTCCTGGCACGAGCAGCGCGCCTATCTCACGAAGAGGGACAAACGTCAACTGGCCGAGGGGCGGGAATTCCTGGCGGACGAGATAGCGCTCGCCACTGACAGCGAAGTCACCGATGTCCACGAGATAATTGAAGCCGCTCTGGCGGTTGCCCTGGCCAGCGAGGCTGATCAGGAAGCACCCAAGAGACAAGTCACTGCCCGAGCCGATCAGTCTCTTGGCGCACAGAAGGGGCAGCAAGGCCTGTTGGATTCGCTCAGAAACTATGCTGCTCGGGTCTTGCGACTGAGCTCCAAGTGAGGTATCTGTCGTTGTACCGAGTTGGGAACTCTCCTCATAATAGTAGAAGAGAGCGTACTGACCTACCCGGGATGATTGGAGAAAGAGGTAAGTTGGGAGATGGGTTTGGCAAGAGAGAGACTACAGGCTGACTTGCGGGAAGCCGAAGGGGAGCTGCAGAAGCTGGATCAGCGGCTGGAGCAGAGGCCGGAGTTCGGCCCCGGCAGGGGCAACCCACGCGCCTATTCATGGGAGATGGAGCTTGCGCGCAGGAAGAGGGTCATGGCGCGCATCGACGCCTTGCGGGAGGCGCTGGCCAGAGAGCGTGAGGGGACCTACGGGCACTGTGAGCGTTGCGCTGGGCCGATTAGCCCTGAGCGGCTGGATATCCTGCCTACCACGACGCTGTGCGTATCTTGCGCGCTAGCGGCCACCTCAGAACCAGCGTTCCGATATGCGGGCGGTGCTCATGGCGCGATCCAGAAGTGAACAGAGGCACGTGAATAGAGGCAAGTGAAAGGGAGGTGACTTGATCATGCCGAAGATGAAGACACACAAGGCGAGGCCAAACGACGCTAGGCCATGTCATCGAAGATCGCCATACGCCGCTTCCCATGTCGCAGGTGACGAATCAGTTGCTGCGCGAGGATGTGCGGCGGATGCTCAAGGAGCTTTCAGCGCGGGAGCGCCGGGTGCTGCGTTCGCGGTTTGGCCTGGACAGTTGTGAGAGTCACACTCTGGAAGAGGTAGCCAACGAGATGGGCGTAACGCGAGAACGGGTCCGCCAGATCCAGAGTCGGGCGCTGCGTAAGCTGCGTTCGTCGCGTCACGTGCGACGACTGCGAGACTATTGGCGCATATAGCCAACCTTCATCTCGCAACCCAATATGACATATCACTGAACTCACCAGACTCAGGAGGCATGCGTATGGCAAGAAAGCCGAAGAAAGACAAGATCGAGGTCGAGGGCATCGTCACAGAGTGCCTGCCTGGTACGCAGTTCCGGGTGGAGTTGGACAATAAACATGAGGTATTGGCCTATTTGTGCGGGAAGATGCGCAAGTACTACATCCGTGTGCTACTAGCCGACCGGGTGTTGGTAGAGCTATCGCCCTATGACCTGACCCGTGGGCGCATTGTCTATCGCTACAAGGTGGGCTCACGCTCAGCGCCAGCACGGAGGTAGCATAGTAGCCAGGCCATAGGTTGGTGTCCCGGCCGCTTGGAGCTGGCTTTCACAGGCAAAAGGGGCTCTGCAGGCTAGAGCCTCGTCGGTTGCGAAACACGGTCAAGCCTGCATATCCATGCAAGGGCTCCTCGAACCAGTCCAGGGGATGATTAACAAAATCCTCAGCTTCCTGCCCAACATCTTTGCCGCTGGGCTGATCCTGGCGATAGGCTGGTTCATCGCCCGCATCGTGCAGCGGATTGTGACCAATCTGCTGGTCGCCGTGGGCACTGATCGGCTGAGTGAGCAGGTGGGACTGGCTCCGGTGCTGGGGAAGCAGCGGCTATCCGGGCTGCTGGGCCTGGTGGTCTACGTCTTGGTCCTCATCCCGGTGCTGATTGCCGCCCTTGGCGCCCTGGCGCTGGAAGCCATCACCCGGCCAGCCACCAATATGCTGAACGCCATCCTGGGTGCGCTCCCGGCCATCTTTGCTGCCAGCCTGGTGTTGATCATTGCCTACGTGGTGGGGCGAGTGGTGGCCGGGCTGATCACCAACCTGCTGACGGGCATCGGCTTCAACGCCATCCTGGCCCGGCTGGGCCTGGGCAAGGAGCCTGCCGAAGGGGAACGGACGCCCTCAGAGATCGTGGGATACCTGGCTCTGGTGGCGATCATGCTCTTTGCCGCCGTTGAGGCGTCCCGCCTGCTGAGCTTCGTCTTGTTGGCCGAGCTGGTGGCTCAGTTCACAGTCTTTGCCGGTCGGGTGATCTTGGGGCTGATCGTCTTCGCCATCGGCCTCTACCTGGCCAATCTAGCTTCCAGGACCGTGCAGGCCAGCGGGGCGGCGCATGCCGGGCTGCTGGCCCTGGCCGCGCGGGTCTCCATCCTGGTGCTGGCGGGTGCCATGGCCTTGCGGCAGATGGGCTTGGCTGATGAGATCATCAACCTGGCCTTTGGTCTGCTGCTGGGCGCCATGGCCGTGGCGGTGGCCCTGGCCTTTGGCCTGGGCGGGCGGGAAATCGCTGCGCGCGAATTGGAGGATTGGCTACAGTCAGTAAGGTCCAAAGAATCCTGAAGGTGAGAGGCTCGAGCATCCCCTCCTTTCCCCCGTCTACAAGAATTGGGTAGTCTCCCTTTTAACTGTTGTTGGTGCACGGGATAGGTAGCATCGTCAATAGCTCTTTAACAGTCCAAATATGATCGGTCAGCTTGGCAGCC